>Ga0208413_1000101_pt1 | contig 74729 bp, 67 predicted proteins | sample AntAceMetag02UKD_FD_184761 | JGI IMG/M metagenome (GOLD analysis project Ga0208413, IMG submission 184761) | Saline lake microbial communities from Ace Lake, Antarctica - Antarctic Ace Lake Metagenome 02UKD (SPAdes) (version 2) | ecosystem: Environmental > Aquatic > Non-marine Saline and...
AAACAACTTTACCAGAAAGCTATTTCATGATGACTTGACAGCCTTGAATAAATATTATTATCGAAAGAGTTCATCCAGTTTGACGTTAAACGCCAGCGTCGATAGTCGATCAATCGAACTAAATTTAATAACCTGTCCCTTTGATTATATGCATGCTACAGTAATAATGCATGGATTCTTGCACCAGATTAGATCACCTGTAATGTTTAATAGTTGATTTCATGAATTATCAATAAATTCTTGTCTTTGATAATAAAACATGGATAGTAATAAGTTCACTATAAAAATATAAGAGGAAACTAAGGATGAAATTACAGAAATGGCTAGGTGTCATTGTTGCCAGTACAGTATTGATGTCAAGCAACTCATGGGCCCAAAAATCAGGTGGTACCCTTATTCAGATTGTTCAACCTGAACCCCCTTCGCTGGCTCCTTATTTATCGACTTCTGGGCCGATTGGGTTGGTTGCTCCTAAAATTTATCAGGGACTTCTTGATTACGACTTAAACTTGAATCCTGTCCCCGAACTGGCTAAAAGTTTTGAAGTTAGTGAAGATGGATTAACGGTGACTTTTAAATTACAGGATGGTGTGACTTGGCATGACGGAAAGCCTTTTACTTCGGCTGACGTTGAATTCTCAATTATGCACGTTCTTAAGAAATTTCATCCGCGTGGCCCGAATTCTTTCAAAGAAGTGACTGAAATTGAGACCCCTGATGAGCATACTGCAATATTCAAGTTAGCAAAGCCTGCGCCCTACATGATGCGAGCTTTTTCTGCTTACGAGTCACCAATTGTGCCTAAGCATTTGCTCGAAGGTACAGACATTCGGTCAGCTAAGCTTGGCAATAATCCGGTTGGTACAGGACCATTTAAGTTCGTTGAGTGGAAAAAGGGCCAGTACATAAGACTTGATAAAAATGAAAACTATTGGAAAGAAGGTTTGCCCTTGTTGGACAGAGTCGTTGCCCGTGTCATACCTGATGCGTCAACTCGAACTGCGGCAATGGAAAGTGGTGAAGTACATTATGGTGCTTATGGCGCAATTCCAAATGTAGATGTTGTACGTTTACGTAAAATGGATAGCATTGGTACTACTACTGATGGCTATTCGATGATAAACCCAATGGCATTGCTAGAATTTTCTGTCAACAAGGCACCGTTTAATAAAGCGGCAATTAGGCAGGCAATATCACTCACTATCGATCGTCAGTTCTTGATTGATAACATATGGTTCGGTTATGGCAAGGCTGCAACTTCTGCTCTGTCATCTAACTTTGAACCTACTGGATTGTACAAAGCAACTATTAACTATCCCGCAAGACCCAATGTATCTGCAGCAATCAAACTACTTGAAGATGCGGGATATGTTGCTGATAGTAACGGTTTGAGAGCCAAAGCTGTTTTAGACTTAATTCCTTATGGTGAAGATTGGCGTCGTGCTGGTGAATATGTCAAGCAAGCATTGCTCGAAATCGGTATCTCACTGGAATTACGTTATGAAGATGTTCCAACTTGGATTAAGCGTGTATACGGTGATTATGACTTTGAAATGAACATGAATTACTTCTATCAACTGCCTGACCCAGTGATCGGTGTTCATCGTCATTATGGAACTGATCAAATTCGTAAAGGCACACCATTTGTTAATTCGAGCGGTTACAGTGACGCAGGTTTAGATGCGTTATTAGTTGCTGGCGCGACTTCGGCTAATAAGGAAGAAAGGATTCAGGTATATAACGCAATTCAGGATAAATTGGCAGTCGATATGCCGGTAGTCAATTTATTTGAAATGCAATTTATTACTGTGTATAGCGAGAAGCTAAAGGACCATGCGTTTTCTGCAATGGGCTCTTATTCGTCTTTTGATCGTGCATGGCTCGATCAGTAGTTAGGATTATAGATTTAGTCTTTTGAAAAAATAATAAAAAAGTTAAGCAATACGACCCCCTGCAATATAAATGCAGGGGGATTCTTACCAGACTAGTTTAACCTTGTTTGAGTTAGGTTAGCGTTTACACCAATTAGAGAATTTAATTTTGAATCAATTATATTTCGGGCAAGATTAGATCTTATGAGTCTTGCCGCGACCCGCGTTCGATATGTATTAAAACGACTAATTCAGTCTATACCCGTAGTGATCGCTATTTTAGTGATTAACTTCTTTCTGCTACACATGGCCGAAGGTGACGCTGCCGATGTGTTGGCGGGTGAAGCGGGTTCAGCGACGCCTGAATATATGGAACAACTTCGTGAAAAATTTGGACTGGATAAACCGTTACCGGTACAACTAGCAGTTTACTTGAAAAATGTACTGAGTTTTGATTTAGGCTACTCATTTCGACATGGTATGCCAGTCATAGATTTAGTCATGGATCGATTTGTCCCTACTTTGTTATTGATGGTATCAACCATTGTCATAGCCGTCGGGTTAGGTATCGTTTTAGGTTTGATAGCTGCCTCTGGACTCAATACCTGGCGTGATAACTTAATTTCTGTATTTGCATTAATTACCTATGCAACCCCACTTTTTTGGATTGGTTTGATGATGATTGTGTTGTTCTCACTTGAGCTTGGCTGGTTTCCAACTAGCGGTATGGAAAATGTCGCTGCATTTTATGAAGGCTGGGATCGAGTTAAAGACATAGCGCATCATCTTGTGATGCCAACCGTTACCCTTTCATTATTTTATCTAGCCTTGTACACAAGATTGATGCGTGCATCGATGCTCGAACAAGCCGGGATGGATTATGTCATTACAGCGCGTGCCAAGGGCTTAACTGAGAGGCGTATTGTATTCGTACATATACTGCGCAACGCTTTGTTGCCGGTGGTAACAATGGCGGGCGTACAAGTAGGTGCATTAATTGGAGGCTCGGTCATTGTCGAATCTGTTTTCGCATGGCCCGGTCTTGGCATGCTTGCATATGAGGCTTTGTTTGCCCGAGATTTAAATTTATTACTCGGGATATTCCTGCTGTGCGCCTTGCTGGTAGTGGCAATCAATTTAGTGGTAGACGTGATTTATTCTTTTCTCGACCCACGTATCGAGGTAGGTTAAATGGAATTTTGGCGATTATATCGACGCAATCGTTCGGCCGTGTTCGGAATGATTATTCTGTTGGTGGTGTTTTTGCTCGCAGGTTCCGCTGCATTATTTTTTCCTGATGACCCATTTTCACTTGCGGGTAAGCCAATGTCTGCTCCTGGGGAAAATGGTTTTTCACTGGGCAGTGATACGCTTGGCCGCGATGTCGCAGCCGGTATAGCCCATGGCGCCAGAACCTCTCTCATGATCGGCGGTTTGGCAACCGCAGTTGCTGTATTGCTTGGCGTAATGCTGGGTGGTCTTGCCGGCTATTTTGGTGGCTGGATTGACGATGTATTAATGCGTGTCACTGAAATATTTCAAACCATTCCTTCGTTTATTTTTGCGATATTAATCGTTGCGATCATAAAGCCATCGATCAACAGTATCATAATTGCTATTGCAGTTGTCTCCTGGCCAGCAGTAGCACGACTGGTGCGTGGAGAATTTATTTCTCTCCGAAATCGTGAGTTTGTGCAGGCCTGTCATATCGTTGGTATGGGTGATGTACGCATTATGTTGCGTGAAATACTACCTAATTGCCTATCACCTATTATTGTTGCAGGATCACTCATGGTCGCAACCGCTATACTGATTGAAAGTGGATTGTCGTTTCTCGGTTTGGGGGATCCAAACATTATCAGCTGGGGGTTCCAGATTGGTGCAGGGCGTACAGTTTTACGCTCCGCTTGGTGGGTTTGTACCTTTCCTGGCATTGCTATATTACTGACTGTACTAGCTATAAATCTCGTTGGCGAAGGTTTAAACGATGCATTAAACCCGCGTTTGCGAGATCATAAATGACTGCTATTAATCCCCCTTTACTCGACATTAGCCAATTGTTTGTTCGGTTACCCGCAGGTGCAGAACGTGATCATGCAGTTGAAGATGTTAGTTATACCCTTGCCAACAATGAAATTCTCTGTTTGGTAGGCGAGTCAGGATCGGGTAAATCGATTACAGCACGCGCCATTATGGGTTTACTACCCGCACCACATGTCCGAGTCGATCAAGGTAAAATTCTATTTAACGGGGAAGATTTAACTCAAGCGAATGCGGCGAGACTTCGCCAAGTGCGCGGTAGTGAAATCTCGATGATTTTTCAGGAACCAATGACGGCTTTAAATCCAGTTTTGACTATTGGCCAGCAAATCGACGAGGTTATTCGCTTTCATGCAAATTTAACTAAACAGGAGCGCAGAGAGCGTGCGCTAAAGCAGATAGCCGATGTCCACCTTCCAGATCCTGAACGTATTATCAAGGCCTATCCGCACGAGTTATCGGGTGGGCAACGTCAGCGTGCAATGATCGCAATGGCCTTGGCGATGGAACCACAAATACTCATAGCTGATGAACCTACAACTGCACTTGATGTAACAACTCAGGCTCAAATCCTGAAACTAATTAAAGAATTACAAACCAATCACGATACAGGTGTCTTGTTTATTACACACGATTTTGGCGTGGTTGCTGATATCGCTGATCGAGTTGCTGTCATGCAAAACGGACAAATTGTCGAGATTGACGTTACCGATAAAGTTTTGAACAATCCGCAACACCCCTACACGAAGTCATTGATTAAAGCGGTTCCGAGCTTGGTTCCTCGTCCCGCAAGGAAATTATCCGAGCAAAAGGAACTGGTAGTAAAGGATCTTACAAAAACCTATCGTTCTGGTGGCCGTTTTTTCGGTTTCGGCAAGAGCGAGCATGTAGTCCACGCGACTGATTCTGTTAACATTCAGCTGCATAAAGGTGAAACACTCGGCGTGGTTGGGGAGTCTGGTTCGGGTAAATCGACTTTGGCACGTTGTATAGTTCGTCTCATCGATGCTGAAGCGGGCCAGATACTCTATCAGGATGTTGATTTACGGCCCCTAAATCGAGCGGCGATGCGTCCTTACCGGTCTAAAATTCAAATGGTATTTCAGGATCCCTACGCTTCACTCAATCCGCGCAGTAAGGTGGGCAGGATAATCGCTGATGGACCCATTATTCTTGGTTCCAGCCCAGCTGATGCTGAAAAGCGAGCCCGCGAAATGCTTGAAATTGTCGGTCTTGACGTACGGGCTTACGATCGATATCCCCATGAGTTTTCTGGCGGCCAGCGTCAACGCATTGGTATCGCTCGCGCACTTGCGCTAGATCCAGAAATATTGGTAGCAGACGAGCCTGTGTCAGCGTTGGATGTTTCTATACAGGCGCAAATTTTGGAATTGCTAGCCGAAATTCGTGAAGAGTTGCAGCTTTCGATGATCTTCATTACCCATGATCTACGCGTTGCGGCCCAAGTCTGCGATCGTATTGCGGTTATGAAACTCGGCAAGGTAGTCGAAGAAGGTTTAACCGCAGACCTGTTTGAAAAAGCGCAGCACCCTTATACTCGTGAATTGTTGTCAGCAGTGCCTGGCAGAGATTGGCTGCCAAATAAAGGCGCTATTACCTAATATGTATCGATTAACATAGATTTTATAGCACTTACTAATGAGCTGTTTCAGCTAATTTAGGTCGAGTAGCCCAGAAGTTTATTTCTCGCTCAAGCGTTCTTGCAATTCGCAGCAGTTTGTGCTCAGTAAATGGGGCACCTATTAATTGCACGCTGGTGGGCAGGCCGTTGGCGTCAAAACCTATCGGCACTGTTACAGCGGGGAAGCCGAGATAATTAACAGGCCGAGTGTTACCTCCTGATCTTAGTACCATTGCAGCAGCTTGCGGATTAGCGCCCACATCGCTCTCTTCTATAGTGGGTAAAGCATAAGGCCAGACTGGTGTTATCACGGCGTCAACCTTCTTAAAAGTATCTTCCAAGATACGCCTCGCAAACGAGGCTCGATTCGTTAAGGCATTGTTATAGTCTGAAGCAGGAATAAACAAACCGACCAACAGGCGAGCTAGGGATTGGTCTCCAAAGTCATGATGATTTTCAAGAATTGTTCTTTGGTGAAGCGAGGCACCCTCTACAGCGGTGATAAGCATAGACATCGCGTTAGCTGTTTCTATTCCGCTCATCTCGACATCAACGCACTCAGCACCTAGACGCTCCAGAAGACTAAAGACTTCGCTAATATCGTCGCCAACTGGACTTTCTGTATCTTCAAAAAAATAGTTGGATGGCCATCCTATGCGAAGACCAGACACACCGTCCTCAAGTAAGTTGAGAAGATTTGGTAATTGGTAGGCTATAGAACTGGAATCCTTATCGTCCACTGCAGAAATGGCCTGTAACAAAATGGCACTATCACGAACTGTGCGGGTTAGTGGCCCAACTGTATCAAGGGTAGGGGACAGCGCTACGACACCACTTCGGCCCACTAGGCCATGCGTTGGTTTTACGCCAACAAGTCCACATGCTGCGGCAGGTAGACGAACCGATCCACCCGTGTCGGAGCCTAGAGAAGCTGGAACGATGCCGGCCGCTACAGCTGCAGCGGATCCAGACGAGGAGCCGCCACAAATATACTGCTGATTCCATGGATTGCTCGGCGTTCCAGCGTAGCTGTTATGCCCAGTGGTTCCGAGACCGAACTCCACTGATGTTAAGCGACCACAATCCACAGCTCCTTCATCATCCAGTCGGCTAAGAACAAATGCAGTCTGTTTGGCAATATTGCCAGCGAGCGTCTTTGAGCCACCTTCACATGGCCAGCTAGCACGCATATAAAGATCCTTGTGAGCAACGGGTATTCCGAACAGTGGAGCTGAGCAATCGTATTTATTTTTTAACATCGCATCACAAAGTTTTTCAGCTCTTGCTATAGCTTCGTCCCTAGCAATGTGGGCGACGGCATTTAGCTGTCGGCCAAGAGTATCGAGTTTTGATAAGGCCTCGATGGTCAACTCTAGAATCGAAGTAGGATTAGCTGCAATGCGTTTCTGCAAGGCCTCAATAGTGCCTAATGGTTCAGTCATATTGTCGTTCTTCGCGCAAGTTCGGATAAAAGATGCTGATAGTCGTTGTGATTACAAGGAGCAAGGGCGCCAGGATTCAAAAGTTTCGCTTCGATACAAAGTCGTTGCGCAGTAGCCGCAGCATTAGTAAGAGACTCTGGAGCTATTCCAACGTCATTTAATTTCGAAATGAAATTTGAGTTAATATTGTAATCGCTTTTATCAACCATGCTTTCTCCCTGTGTTTCGTTTAGTTACAAATTAGGCTAATGTGTTTATTAATAGTAAACAACTCTTTTCCAAAAATCTAATCGTATTAGGCCGCCTTTTAAAGAGGTATCAAACTCACTGTGTTCAGTCTGACGGATGATTGTTTTATTTTGTGGAATCTCAGTCATTGTGGTGTTGGTGATTTTAAGTTTATAGAGTGGGTTTATTGCTCGCATCCGTCAAACAGAAAAATGTGTTATTCAAACGCTAGCTTATTAATAAATTAATTTAAGTTGTCTTCGCTTTTATTTTAAAAAGTACATTTACATTAATGAATTATTCAAAGTAATTGTATTTTTTGAGTTGTTCATCCTCAAAAATTTTACTTAACGAAATTAAGTTAAATTTAATGTTCAGTATAGTCAATCATTAAATAATGATATGAACGATTGTAAATTGCTGCCACACAAATGATATCGGTTAAGTCTAAAAAAATAGTTACTCCGAAGGTCCGCTGTGTTGTGTCAATTAGATGAGGTCACCTGTTAAAGCAATTATTGACAAGAGATATGTTTATTTGTCGAATAATTGCCAGAATGGGCTAACAAATCTAAAAAGTCGCATCATGCGGAGTGTCCTCCTATTTTCCCCCCTAAAAATAATTTAAGGCCGTCGGTGAACTCGATCAATAAATTAGGGTACAGGTTAACGCCAGTAACCAGATCAACCCCTAATGGATCAATAACGCCCGAAGTGTACACGCCCATTCCGCCAAAAAAAGTTTTCACCATCTCAGGGTTATATTGAGGCTCGGTGAAAATACAAATGACTGATGCAAGGACTTGCGACGAACTTTGTGTTATCAAAAGGCAATTAAGACTATGGAGAGGTGAGTAATGATTATCGTAATTTGTATGAAGCCATTCGAATGTGAACTGAAATGAATGCTTTAGGACAGCACTGCAGGGTTATCGAATAACTAAGTTGATGCGACCTTTTGTAAAGAACTTACTCAAAAAACAACTTAGCACATCATGGCCAAATCAAATGAAGTCGTCTGAAATTTCATGTATCCAAACTAAACAAGACTTTGTCTATAAACAATTGTGAAGACTATCGACTTTTACTAAAGCGACATAGCTTCCTATGCAGCTAAACTGGAATTGTTTAATTATATTAAATGTTTTTATAATAGAAAAATGTGACTTCAGAGTTATAAAAGTTTGGCGAGCAATTTCATGTCTGCAAGATCACCGTCGTTATTAGTCTGAAGGCATTGGTCGATATGGTCGTGAATGAGCACACGCTTAGCATTGGTGATTGCATGCTCAACAGCTTGTAGTTGCTGTGCAATTTCAGTGCACTGACGTCCCGATTCGATCATCCCAATTACGCTTCGCAAATGACCATCTGCACGTTTCAGTCGCTTGATTAACGCTGGATGAGATTCGTGTGTATGTATTTCTTTCATATAGTTATTGCATCCCCCTGGGGGGGATAGTATAGTCCCGTTTTTAGACACTCACAATCATACTCAATGTACATATCACATCAACCATTTATTAGCCGAATCGCTGCACCGCTCCTGATGTTGGCTTTAACTATGCTCCTTTGGACCGATTCGGTATTGGCTCATGCGGTGACCCAGGGTGACAAGGGTTACATTCAGGAAATCACTGGAGTCAATATCATTCCTTTTATTTATCTGGGAGCCAAGCATATGGTCACTGGATACGATCATCTCCTGTTCCTGCTTGGCGTCATCTTCTTTCTGTACGGCATGAGACAGATTGCCGTCTACGTTAGCCTATTTGCTATCGGGCACTCCGTCACAATGCTGGTGGGCGTCTATTTCGATTTCGGCATTAACAGTTACATTATAGATGCGATCATCGGTTTTTCGGTGGTGTACAAGGCGCTAGATAATCTGGGCGCTTTTAAGCGCTGGTTTGGCTATCAGCCTAACACCCGTGCAGCAACCATGGTGTTCGGCTTGCTGCACGGATTTGGGCTTGCATCAAAGATTATCGAGTACGACATTTCAGCCGATGGGCTTGTTCCTAATCTATTGGCGTTCAATGTCGGAGTCGAGATCGGTCAGTTGCTAGCACTGGCGGGTATTCTTGTGGTGATGCGGTATTGGCGCGCTACTGTTGCGTTTGCACGGCAAGCCTATGCGGCTAACGTTGTGATGATGGCAGCAGGCTTTACGCTCATGGGATTTCAAATTGCCGGGTTCGTTATTACCGAACTCGCTCACGTCCATTAATTAACGGAAACTTATCAAATGCAGTCCAACTCAAAGTCAAATGTTTCGAGCGCCTCGGCTCATGTGCAAGGCGTCAACGCCACTGCCGGCGGATTGGTCAAGGCAACACTGGGAGCCGCCATTGCCGCTGGCGCAATCCTCACATTTGTGTGGTTGCCGGCAGAGTATGGCATTGATCCGACCGGTGTCGGAAATGTGCTCGGTCTAACCGAAATGGGAAATATCAAAGAGCAGCTTCTTGCTGAAGCTGACGCAGATGCTGCGGCCGCTCAGATGACACAAACCGGGGTACTTGACCTTACCGGATCGGAGATGAACCTGAAGCTGGATGCAATTCAATCACAGTTGACTGCAATTGCCGCATCTGTCGGTGCAACTTCGATAACAGCCGATAAGCCAGCAGCAGAACCAGCTGAAAAGGCAGTATCTGCTTCTCAACCCGAACCCGTTGCATCTGTTACTGCATGGCGTGATGAAGTTGACTATACCCTAGACCCTGGTGAAGGCATTGAGCTCAAACTTACTATGGACGAAGGCGCGACTGCCGAGTTTGAGTGGAGTGCGAACGGCTCGATTCTGAATCACGACACTCATGGTGATAGCACTTGGCAAAGTACCAGTTATGAGAAAGGTCGGTCTGTACCTGAGCAAACGGGTCAATTAGTTGCCGCGTTCACTGGTAATCATGGTTGGTTCTGGCGCAATCGAACCGATGATCCCGTCGAGCTCACTTTGCGCACCCGAGGGGAGTACAGCGAGATGGTTTTGCCGTAAACCTTGCAAAAAATTAATCTAACGTTTGCAATGCTGAAACTGAACTCAGCTACTCTATCGATTGCCTTGATAAAAAATGCAGCTCAAAAGGCAGTTAATAAAAATACAATGTGAGCAGTAGATACCGAGTCCGTTTAATTGACAGTAAAGAGTCCTTAGGAGGCTAATTTTGATGTTGTCGGGGACTTCCACTCATTTGCCGAAAGCAGCCACACGCGCTACATTATTTAAGCTTAGAATTTAATTATCCGACGGTCTGCTGTGTTGCGTCGACTGATTGAAATCGTCTGTTAAAATTGCTGTTCAAATAAGTGATTTTGTTTAGTTGGGAGTAATAAAAAAGCCACCTCAAGTAAGACGGTCTCATTTTTGGATTTTATTGTAAAACGTTGGTAACGATAGGCTGCCTCAGGGTTACTGGGTACAAAGATTGACGGCGTCTACGAGCAGAATCTAACCCAACTAGTCCTATTCCAAATAGAGCGATAACTGAAGGTTCCGGAAAGACTTCGGGTGAATTTTCTTCTCAGCCCAGATCACATGTCCCTGTCGGAAAATCTTCATTATAGCCTTCAAAGGTTTCGCCATTAATTATGTCCAAAATATAAATGACGTCATGTTCAATATGGAATAAAAAAAATAGTAGGTTAGAAGTTACTTTTAAACTAAGGAAATCTGTTAAGGCTTCAGTCATTTTTTATTATTAACTTTCAAACTGTAATTGAGCCAGCCTTGCGTACAAACCACCTTTTTTACGAAGTGCCGCTGCGTCACCGGTTTCTACAATTTCACCACTTTCCATGACCACGATTTTATCGGCTTTTTTAACGGTGGCTAATCGGTGGGCAATAATAAGGGTGGTTCTGCCTTGCATGGCGGCATTGAGACCTTCTTGGACCAGTATTTCGGATTCGGCATCTAATGCGCTGGTGGCTTCGTCTAATAATAAAATAGGTGCATCTTTTAATATGGCGCGTGCAATGGCAATGCGCTGTCTCTGGCCGCCCGATAAACGGGTGCCACGCTCACCTAGAAAGGTTTTGTAACCTTCTGGCAGTTGCGATAAAAATTGTTCTACTTGTGCTGTTTTGGCAGCGATAATAACGGCTTCATCTGTCGCGTCAGGCTGTCCGTAACGGATATTTTCTAATAGGTTGGCAGAAAAAATAACCGGGTCTTGAGGCACAACGGCTATTAATCGACGTAAATCATGCAGGCTAATGTCTCTAATGTTTTGGCCATTAATGGTTATACTGCCACTCTGTGCATCGTAGAACCTTAACAGTAATTGGAAAATGGTGGTTTTTCCCGCACCTGATGGCCCAACAAATGCGACAGTCTCACCAGCATTTATATGTAGGCTAATGTTCTTTAACGCCAGGTTAAGTGGACGTGATGGATAGTTGAAGTCGACAGTATTAAATTGGATATCAGCCAGGGACTCGCTGGCTAATGGCAATGGGTTACTTTCTTCCGTAACGGCTGTCTGCGTATGCAATAATTCGAGTAAACGTTCAGTGGCGCCAGCAGCTCGCATCATGTCGCCCCATACCTGTGCCATTGTGCTGATGCTACCAGCCACCATAGCGGCATAAAGGACAAATGATGCCAGCTCTCCACCGGTCATTACGCCTTCACTTACTTGGCGTGCTCCCAACCATAATACAAAAATAATTGTGCCCATTACGGCAATGATAATAACTGCAGTGAGGAGTGCCCTGACTTTTACTTGCCTGATAGCGGTTAGAAAGCTTAATTGTGCGCTATCAGCAAAGCGGTTAGTTTCACGTATTTCCTGCGTGTAAGATTGAACAGTGGGCATGGCATTTAAAATTTCACCTGCCATGGCAGAACTATCGGCAATTCGGTCTTGCGATTCACGTGAGAGTTTTTTGACTGAACGACCAATTAACATGATGGGGAAAATCAAACAAACCATCAAACCAATATTGACCGAAAATAAGTAAAAGCTTGTGACTGCAAGCATAATCATACCGCCCGCAAACTGAAACAAACTGCGTAAACCCATTGATGCCGAACCACCTACAACGGTTTGAATAAGCGTGGTATCACCCGTTAAACGCGACAATACTTCGCCCGTTTGTAATGTTTCAAAAAACTGCGGTGATTGCCTTAATACGCTAGCATAAACCGCACTGCGCAAATCTACCGTTACGCGTTCGCCTATCCATGAAACCATGTAGTAGCGTGAGGCAACCATAAGCGCCCAAAAAGACGCTATTCCAAAAAGCACGCCAAACTTGGTATCAATATTAATGGTAGGTGCTGTGCCGCCAGTTTTGCCAAAGCCCACATCAATTAGATCACGAAATGCCAGAGGAACAATCAGTAACGCGGCAGAGGCAAGTGTGAGCAATACAAAAGCAATAGCTACTTGCAGGCGATAAGGTTTTAAAAAAGGCCATAAATCTTTTAATGAAACGACGAGCTTAGGTCTCGAGCTGTCTATTTGAGTCGTCGTATTGGATTGCGCCATTGGCTAAAGTGCCTTTAGAGAAGATTAAGCATGTCAGATTTAGCGTGCCAACTCGTTTGTTGGCAAGCATAAAATCGACTGAAGATTACAAAAAGTTGGGCCGCTTTTTTTTATTTCAAGTCGTAATCAGTGTTCAATGGATTACTTAGAATAAATCCTTAAATCCGACTGACGAGTTGAGTAATAAACATTAAAAACTGGACATAGGTAATATCAAATATTTGGAGAATTTTTTTCTACAAGGTGATCTGAATAGATTCTAGCTACGTAAGCATACACGACACAATAAAAGGAAAACTTATGACTTATACAATCGAGACATCATTAGGAAAAGCGGAAACTAGCCTGGCATTATTGAAAGTGCTTGCAGAGAATAGCTTCGACTCAATTTTGGTCACTGACGCAACAATTGAGGGAAAAATCATCTATGCCAACAAAGCTTTTGAAACCCTTACCGGTCATGATCCGTCAGAAGTCATAGGACAAACGCCTCGAATTCTTCAGGGTGTGGGAACGGATAAAAAAGTGATTGACCGCCTCACTGACGCAATGAAGACGGGTAACGACTTTGAAGGAAGAGCTATTAATTATAAAAAAGATGGCACCCCATTTATCATGTACTGGCGAGTACTTCCGATCAAGGTTGGAGACACTATCGAAGCATGGGTTGCTATCCAAAGAGAAGGCGTGTCTATTTAATAGCAGATCGAGAAACCTCAATGTGTCAATCGCATTGAGGCTATTAGAGACTTTTAGTCAATCTATATAAAATTATTCAAGTGGCTCGAAGAATTCATTGTAAGTAGTTTAAAACTAAGATCTAGTTCTTAACTTCCAGCCACGTCAAGTGAAAAACGTTCGCGCAAAAATTTAGCAACACCGTCTTCATCATGATGTCCTATGACTGCTGTAGCTATGGACTTAATAGCATCGTTGGCATTGGCTGTCGCGTAAGACTCATCGGCAATTTCAAACATACTGAGATCATTGTCACTGTCTCCAAAGCAAATAACACGCTCGTATCCCAATAATTCTTTCATTGCCTCGATGGCTATACCTTTACTGGCACCACTGTGATGAATATCTATCCAATGCCATTGTGCACCCTCTATGGCGACGCCTGAATAAGCAACGAGCTGTGGTGTCTTTCCAATACTCTGCATCACAGCATCAATGGCAGTCTCAGCACCAATCGAATTAATGTGAGTGACATTAGCATCTAATGGCAGCTCTTTGAGTGCACGAGTTGTGACATTACTATCATTACAGAACCCCTCAACGAGCACTTGATCGGCTTCGGATTGTAACGCTGGGTAATACACGGTGCTTTGATGGTTTTTGTCTAGAGTGAAGACGAAGGGGGTTAATCCTTGGCGCAGGCAGTCCTGAACTACGTTTTCAAGCTCTGAAGCCGTCAACGTCATACTGTTTGAAAACTGCTGTTGATCTGGATACCAAATCATGACACCGTTCTTGTAAGCTTGCGGCAGGTCGAAGCGATGGCCGTCTAAAATACTCTTTGCGCCGTGAAGGGTGCGTCCTGTAGCGACGGTGTAAGCAATTCCACGATCAGACAGCAGCTTAAGTGTCTCGCTAGTGTATTCAGATATTAACGAGTCTCGATTGAGAAGCGTTCCATCGAGATCAAATATTATGAGGTCCATAGTCAACAGCCTTTAGGGAATTCTGATTGATCTAAATTAAGTCGCTGTAAGTCGCAAGTTTTGACGCCTTAGCCAACCGTAACAAAACCGTTTAGCGCTTTGTATTTTATTCATAACGGAATAATATTCACACTATATTTTTTAGAGCTTCTTCAAGCGTTTTGTACTTGAAATTATAACCTGCGTCTAAGACTTTTTGAGGCAAAATTCTTTTTCCTACTAACAGTAGTTCTTCACCCATTTGCCCCATTAACAGTTTTATCACTACCTTTGGCATTGGAAAAATAGTCGGGCGCTTTAATGCTAAACCTAGCGTTTTGGTAAATACCTGATTGATAACTGGATTGGGCGATGTGCCGTTAATAGGGCCTTTTAAATTATCATTTTTGATGCAATAAACAATGATGCCAACCAAATCATCTAAATGAATCCAAGACATCCATTGTTTACCGTGACCTATTTTTCCGCCAAGTCCCATCTTGAAAGGCGGTAACATTTTACTCAGTGCGCCACCATTCTTACCTAGAACAATACCGGTCCGCAGTAAGCAGGTGCGAATCCCAAGTGGCTCAGCTTTCAGGGCTGCTGCTTCCCACTTTTGGCATAATTCACTGGAGAAGCTTTCGTCATAACCTGAATTTTCATCAATAATATCATCCGTTCCATCGATACCGTAGTAGCCAATAGCTGAGCCACTAATTAATAATTTAGGTTTATTTTTTAACTTCTTGAGATAAGTAATCAGTGTTTCCGTAGTAACTATACGGCTACCATAAATTCGATTTTTCTGCTGCTTGCTCCAACGTTTATCAGCAATGGGTTCACCAGTCAGATTAATCACAACATCAAAAATATCATCATCTGTTAATTGCGCCAAACTCGATACAGCTTTAATTGGCAGTTTGATTGTTTCAGGGTGTCTACTCAGCACAACGATACTATGTTTTTCGTCTAATAATCGAGTACAAAGGGCAGAGCCAATAAAACCAGTACCACCTGTAATTAGTAAGTTCATTTTTTTCCTCGAGATTAATGCCCAGTATTGTTTATAAATCTAACCCATTAGCCTAAGGTTCTAATAGGGTAGGGGGCAAGAAGCTGTTATTTGGAAAACGCTCATATGCCTAATTACCATTGGCTTTTATTGCGCTTTATTTTCATTAAAGGCCAGCATCTTGAGTAATGGTTGAATTGCTTTTACTCGAGTGGGCTCATCGATAGTAATTTCGTTATTCATGCCCTCTAAAGCACTCGCTAAATTATTCAGGCTATTCATTGCCATCCAGGGACAATGCGCACAACTTTCACAAGTAGCACCTTCACCTGCAGTCGGTGCTTCGATGAGTTGTTTATCACCAGCTACCTGCCTCATCTTATGAAAAATTCCATTGTCTGTAGCAACAATAAATTGGCTGTTGGGTAATTCAGCGACGGCTTGAATTAAACGGGTGGTGGATCCAACCACATCGGCTTGCGCAATAACGTCCAAAGGTGATTCAGGATGAACAAGTACAGCCGCATTTGGATAATGTTTTCTCAGGTTCTCTAAGGTATCGGATTTAAACGCCTCATGTACAACACAGGCGCCATCCCATATCAACATGTCAGCACCTGTTTTTTGTTGTATGTATCGGCCCAAATGCTTGTCTGGCGCCCAGAGCACTTTCTGCCCTTTTTTCCGCAGGTGTTCAATTATCGCAACCGCATTGCCTGATGTAACTACCCAGTCGGCTCGCGCTTTGACTGCTGCGCTAGTATTAGCATAGACAACAACAGTCCGATCTGGATTTTGATCACAGAATTGACTGAACTTATCGGCAGGCGCGCTTATATCCAACGAGCACTCCGCCTCTAGTGTCGGCATAATGATAGTTTTTTCAGGGTTGAGTATTTTAGCGGTTTCACCCATAAAGCGTACACCTGAAACAACGAGTGTTGAAGCGGGATGGCTGGTTCCGAAACGGGCCATTTCAAGTGAATCGGCGACGGTGCCTCCTGTTTCTTCGGCCAGCTCTTGTATTTCTGCGTCCACATAATAATGTGCGACTAATACGGCATCTTTTTCTTTCAGCAACTGAATTATTCTTGCTCTGAGTTGCGTTCGCTCGGACTTTGAGTATGAAGGAGTCGCAACACTACCAGCACTAAGTATATTAGCCGCTGGAAGTGAGGATATATTCTGTGGGGTGTTCATATTTAATCTCCTAACCAGAATAATTCTGGCTAACTAAAATAATAACCTTTTTCAATGCATAAGTGGTGACGGTTGACCATAAATTAAATACTAAGTAGTCAGATCGAACGCCATAAAATTAAAAATAGAAACTATTGATGACTGTATATATCGACTCAGCTAACTAGCGATCTCTTGTAGAGAGGTATAATTTTTAATTAACAACACGTTCTGGTCTTTTCAATTTGCGATTATAAATAAATTTTATAAAGGAAAAATACCGTTTGGTATTGCTAAATCGTTAAAAGCTGGTGTTTCAGTCGCTAGTTTAAACGTGAATATCTAAAATAACTCGCTCACAGTTTTTTCCTGCAATTATATCGCTTTCCAATAGCGGTAAACATAGTCGCGTGAAGCATCTTCAATTGGTAGCTTGGTGAATCCTTGCTTATTAAAAAATGGGACTGCATCGGCCTGAGCCTTGACCAACAAACCATTCACACCAGTTTTAACTGCAGCTAATTCAGCTGCATCGACCAACTGAGAGGCAATGCCTTGGTGGTGGTAAACTGGATCAACATATAAACCGTGAAACAACAACGCGCGATTAGCATTGACGAGTCCAACTGCATCAGTTTCTTCCAACGCAGCCAAGCCGACTATACCAAAACCTTCTAATTCCGCGATTAGGAATTGCATATGCGTTAAGTCATCTTCTTGATAATAATAAAGTGGCAAGCTAATTCGTTTGACCCGTTCTGGTAACTGCCAAGTATATATTGCAGATTTTATAATTTCATTGATACGGTCAAGATCGATCAGGCTTAGTTTTCTTTGGTTTACACTGACTAGAAGCTTCGAATACATAACTTTGCTAAAAGTGGGGGTTGAAGGTTTTCTGTGTTGGTATGCTCGAATTCACTGAAAACCTGTTGAACGAAGTCGAGCTGTATAACACTAAAGAAAATCCTACTGTTTTTAAGTCTGAAGGTGATTTTAAGTTACTGCCCATTACATTTTTTTAGGCTTTTTGCTTTCTTTATTAAGCGTTGAGTCTGTATCTTACTATTAAAGCTCATCGCTGCTTGTTTTTTATTTTTACGTCAGATTCATCAGTATGGATTTAAAATTTTTAAACCAACGCACGGGGAGGCGTTAGCTAGATGCATAAAATAGTGCGTCAATGAATGTGAAAAACAATATACATTACAAAAGCGGACTGTAGTATAGAACGACTGTGATTCTGAAAAGTGATAAGTTTTTAATTAAGCACTATAAAAAGTTCAATGATTAGATTGTGGGTTCCGGATTGTTTTAAATAATACTACTGTAGAGTTATTAAATGTTGTGGCGTCGTTTGTTACTAATAAGCTTTATTGGAGTAAGTGTTGGTCAATGCCTTTATGCTGCGACAACAACGACTTCAATTATAGGTCAGTTAAATGAAATTGATGCCAATGTCTTATTGATGCGCCATTCGCTTGCGCCTGGTTTTGGTGATCCCGATGAATTTATTATTGACCAATGCGACACACAGCGAAATTTAGATGACGTAGGGCGAAGTCAGGCGACGTTGTTAGGTCTTCAAGTAAAGCAAATGGGACTGGTGTTCGATAAGGTTTATTCTAGTTACTGGTGTCGCTGTCTTGAAACCGCTGAGTTGTTAAATTTGGGTGCTGTAGAAGTTTTTGCAGGCCTTAATTCTTTCTTTCAGGCGCATGCTGATCGGAATAAAACCTTAAAGTTGTTGCATGAAAAGTTTGTGGGCCTTGACGAAAGGAACTTAACTTTAATGGTCACGCATCAAGTTGTTATCCAAGCCGTCACCGGTATTGGTGTAGCATCTGGAGCTTTAGTTGCTTACAATTCGAAGACAGGCCAATCAGTTCGAATCATCTTGGAATGAGCAGTCATGCTACTTTAATGAGTCTGGGCTAGATAGAGGAATATTGCCCTCGGCCACTATTGCAACGCCTTCGTCAGGTCTATGGTTAATATAACTGAGAGATTGCTCAAAAATTAAAGCAATCCCTCAATTTAATTTCGTTACTAAATTCCTAATAAATTTTTAGCTTCATTCAATGCAGTGACTGATGCTGAATGGTTACCAGACTTATGTAATTTTTCACCTTCAGTGCGTAACGCTTTGACTTTGTCCATATCAGTTGAACTTATGTATGAGTTACTGATTGCTGAATCTATCTGTTTCATATCCATCGGACAGCTGCCAGCAAAAACTTTACCTACATTTAAGGCTGCAAATAGTACGAGTGTGCTAATGATTATTTTTTTCATGATCTGATTCTCGAAGTAAAAAGTATAAATATAGACTGATAAACGAAATAGTTTAGCCAGTCAGTCTTAGACAATAGTTCTATTGAGTCATTAGCTTTATACGAAGCTAATTTAATATGAGTTCACAATTGAATTATAGTAATAGGCCGAAAGTCGGATGATTCAGTGCCAATAGATCACTAGAATTGCCCTTAATGGCCACAGAGCCAATGTTCGCCCAGAGAATAATGGCCGGATCAGATTTCGGGAATTGATATTGGTCTATAGGTATTTTATACTTTTAAGATGATAGTTTGATAACCCAGTATAGGGTTACCGCCTAATTAAAACGTTACTGCCAAAATGGGACCAGTCATTATGGCGAAGGGCGCAATCCAGTTCTGTTCTATATTTGTTGACCATAATGGATACTGACCTTAGCTAGCATGAGGATATTCATACTAGTTGAGTGATCCTGCTAATCATTTACTTTTATATTTCAGAGACACTTTAATGAGTATTAACGAATGAGTATTAAAAATGCCTTCTACGCCCAATCGGGTGGAGTTACTTCTGTCATCAATGCATCAGCTTGTGGCGTCATCGAAACTTGTCGTCAAAATAGTGATCGCATCGGCACCGTTTACGCCGGCCGCAACGGAATCATTGGCGCGCTAACAGAAGCATTAGTCGATACTTCGCTTGAATCAGACGCTGATATTGCCGCGCTAAAAAAAACACCCTCAGGTGCCTTTGGTTCCTGTCGTTTTAAAATGAAAAGTCTCGAACAAAATAAGCGTGAATACGAGCGACTCATTGCCGTTTTCAAAGCACATAACATTGGTTACTTCTTTTATAACGGCGGCGGCGATTCAGCTGATACTTGTTATAAAGTATCACAGTTATCTGAAAAAATGGGCTACCCAGTTCAAGCCATTCACATACCTAAAACAGTCGATAATGATTTACCAATTACCGATAACTGTCCTGGCTTTGGCTCTGTCGCAAAGTATATTGCAGTATCAGCACTGGAAGCCTCATTTGATGTCAATTCGATGGCTAAAACATCAACCAAAGTTTTTGTATTGGAAGTCATGGGTCGCAACGCAGGCTGGATAGCCGCCGCGGGTGGTTTGATCGAAGACTATAATGTCCCAGTTTTGTTGCTGCTTCCCGAAATTGATTTTGATCAAGATAAATTTCTTGCTGCCGTAAAAAATAAAGTAGAGACCCACGGCTATTGCACCGTTGTTGTATCAGAAGGTGCTCATTATTCAGACGGTAAATTCCTTGCGGAGCAGGGCACGCGCGACCCATTTGGACACGCTCAACTCGGTGGTGCAGCGCCAGTTGTTGCTAATATGATTAAAGAGGCTCATGGTTATAAGTTTCATTGGGCAGTCGCCGATTACCTTCAACGCGCGGCCCGCCATCTTGCCTCAGCCTGTGATGTTGAGCAGGCATATGCACTTGGAAAAGCGGGCGTTGAATTAGCACTTGAAGGTAAAAATGCAGTTATGCCAACGATTAAGCGACTGTCTGATAAACCGTATCTATGGGAAATAGGCAGTGCAGATTTAGCTGACGTCGCAAACGTAGAAAAGATGATGCCGCTTGATTTTATTTCAGCTGATGGATTCGGCATTACCGACAAGTGTCGGGATTATCTATATCCATTGATTCAGGGTGAAGCTTATCCAGACTATGATGATCGAGGTATGCCCAAGTATGTCGTTATGAAAAATATTTTGGTAGAGAAAAAGTTAGAAGATTTTGAGGTTTAGTAAAACAGATTACGAATTAAAATAGAAAAAAACTACTTGTTAGGTGTTTTTATCGATTTTATACCCACTAAACTTTGCACGAATTTTCAGAAATTTTAGTCAACAACTAAGAAGAAAATCAATTCTGGATTAGATTTTAGAAAACGATATCATTTGATAGCTTTTTAATGCGTTATTAAGCTTAAACTTATACCCCCATAAATTCTTTTTAAAAAATACGGAATCCTTCTAAGTTATATTAAAAATAAATAAGAGGGGAACTTAATGCCGAAAAAAATATCACCATCTTCCGCCATGCCAAGGATGAGAGGTATTGGGGTGCCCGTTAATGATTATTATGTCGAGAATTTTGTTGATATACCTGAGTTTCGGTACAATAAAGTTCCACTCGAGAAGGTGACTAAAAGTAAAGATGGTTTTTATTTACAACTCGATGACAAGGATCATAAAGAGTACTTTATTTGTAGGGAAAATGTTTCAGCGCCAACCTCTGGTGGAAACACCACTAATGCATTTTTGGGCTTAGTGGCACTTTATAGTGCGATGCAAATTGATGTCCAATTCAAAATTATTTTACCTGACGATCGTTCCTCTATTGCACAACAGGAAATTGATAATCATGTATTCAACGATGTAAATGTCGTTCAGGTTCACACACATATATGGGGACCACGCGAGTGTTACAATGGAAATGCCTATGGTCGAACTTACCTTTTGGTATCACCACATCCGCCTATCGATAGTTTAGATGTCGAAATTAAAACTAGATTTCGCCGTGCAGATAATATTCCGATTATTACACCAGGTTACCTGAATAGTTATTTAGGGCCACAAATAATAATACCCACGGGAATTGGCTTCGACAGCATCATGCCGCGAATCGGCAACAACGATATTATCGTTTGTTTGAACGATGATGAATTAATTGAGAAATTTGGAACACCGATTTTTCCTGATGAAATGTCGAAAGAAGTGTTACTTAATATTACACAGCGTTTTACTAAAAATCATAATCCCCATATGGAGCCGAGCATGACATTTGCGCTGGGATTCTCAAATGGTGGTTCGTTGACTTGCTACCAATATCAAAACGAAAAATACCTGATTCATCTGCCACTAGATGTTGAAGACTCGAGGAAAGTGGCTGAAGAATTTGATGATCCTCTTGTTGAGCCCGCATTAAATGGAAAGCATGCCGTTGGTCGTGGTGATGCTCGAATTACCGGTCACTTGTTTTATCCCTATTTTGTGGAAGTGATGAAAGATGGCCTTTCTGCAGCTATGGCTGCATCTGAACTTGGCGCTGCGCTCTCTGCGTTAATGCACCATTCAAAAAAATCAAACATCACTACCTTTGATCAAGATGCATTAAACAAACTAGTGGTCCGCTGTATAGACAAAGTTATCGAAAACAGATCCAGGGCAGACAACTTAAGCTAACCTATACAATGGACCGGATAGCGGCAAGGGGCCACTCAGGATTGTTACCCAAACATTCTCTGAGCATTATCAAAGCTTTATTTAACTTTGATAATGCCAGTTAATACTTGCTGCGTAACAGGATTACCAATCACATACTGGCCGTTTTAGTTAATCGGAAACGTCCAAAGTAAACTACTTGCAGCCCCATTGATTCTAAAATGTTAGTTGAAGGGGCAATAACCGCTATGACATGGACTTTTGAGTTAGCACATCAATTTAATCTGAAATGTGTTGAGCTAATCGCAACATATTGCAGGTGTAACCATATTCATTGTCATACCAAGAAACCAATTTAACAAAAGTGTCATCTAATGCAATGCCTGCGCCAGCATCAAAGATTGAAGATGCGCTGATGCCCCGAAAATCTGAAGAGACCACTTTGTCTTCGGTATATTGCAATGTACCCTTCATTGAACCTTCTGAGGCCTCTTTTATTGCCTTACAAATGTCTTTGTAAGATGCCGGCTTGGTTAGCTCACACGTTAAGTCGACCACAGAAACATCGACAGAGGGAATACGAAAAGCCATGCCCGTCAGCTTGCCATTAAGTTCTGGCAAAACTATACCTACGGCTTTTGCTGCACCGGTTGACGACGGGATGATGTTTTCAAATACGGAGCGCCCCCCTCGCCAGTCTTTATTTGATGGACTATCAACCGTCTTTTGTGATGCAGTGACTGCGTGGACTGTGGTCATCAAACCACGTTTAAGCCCCCAGTTATCGTTAATTATTTTAGCGATTGGAGCCAGGCAATTAGTGGTACACGATGCTGCGGATACTATATTTTGACCTGCGTATTCTTTATGGTTTACACCATAAACAAACATTGGCGTATTGTCACTTGGGGGAGCAGACTGGACTACTTTTTTAGCACCTGCAGTAATATGCCCAAGACAACTCGTTTCGGTAAGGAAAAAGCCAGTGCAATCGAGCACCACGTCAACCCCAATATCATCCCACTTTAATTCTTTAGGATTTCGTTCGGCAGATAGGCGTATACGTTTACCATCAATTACAAGATGATTACCGTCAACCGCTATGTCACCATCAAAACGACCGTGTGCAGTGTCATATTTCAACATATAAGCAAGATAATCGTTATCAAGCAGATCGTTAATGCCTACAACTTCTAAGCGAGGAAAGTCTTTTTTAATGGCACGAAAAACCATGCGTCCGATGCGTCCGAACCCATTAATGCCGACTTTAATTGTAGTTGTCATGTTTTTTCCTTAAGCAATTTATAAAATTCTGATATGTCTCAGTTATGCTGATTCGATAGAAGTAACGCTTAAATAATCAATTGGCCTCCATTAATCTCTATAATCTGGCCTGTGATATAGCCAGACAACTTTTCAGACGATAAAAATACGTATGCGGGCGAACAATCTTTGGGAACACCAAGGCGTTGAAGTGGAATAGATCGTCTAGTTAATTCCAATTTCTCTTCACTTGAATAACGTTTATGAAAGTCGGTTGCTATTGTTCCTGGTGAGACCGCGTTGGCCCTAATATTATCTGGTGCCAGTTCTCTGGCTAGCGCCTTTGTGTAAGTGCTGACAAAAGCTTTTGTAGCACTGTAAATTGATGAGCCAGCACTGCCACCCGTGGTGGCAGAAATAGAGACGGTATTAATGATTGAACCACTGGGCGATTTACGCAACCACGGAATCAAGGAACTTGTGATTTGAACGACTGAAGTTTGGTTAAGGTTAACCAGTTGTTGATATTGAGGGATGGTTATTTCATCGGCTGCAAACCGGCCTAACATAGTCCCTGCATTGTTAATCAAAACATCGATAACTGATGTCTCAGCTTTTACAAATTCGATAAACTCGTTGACTGATTTTGGATCTGTGAAATCAGCTTCAAACACAGAGTCGGCAATCCCAGCTAGGTTCTTTGCTGTATCTTGTCGACCGCTATGGGCTATTATTCTCGCACCACATTTGGCCATTAGAGTCGCTACCTCGAGGCCAATACCACGACCAGCTCCCGTTATTACAATTGTTTTACCGGACAAAAGGTCGGTATTAAACAAAAAATTTTCCATTCGTTTTACCATAATCAATGTTCTAAGAGCACCGTCAGTAAGCCTTAGTTCAACGGTATATAGAGCTTTAAGTTATCAATAAGTTGAAACATGATTTTAGTTTGATTAATTAAGCCGTTGAACGAGCTTAGACCGAGATACTTTAAGTGTGAGGTGGAAAGCCCTTTAAAACGAAGTACCTTGATCTATCTTAAAAATAAAGAGGCCGTCATTTCTTCCTCTATATTTTTACTTAATTTAAAAGACCTGGGTTACCCCAGGCCTTAATAGCCTGTTTACTTTAGAGAGCGTTAAAGGAAAACAGGCTCAGTTTTTCTATTCTGGATACAGACTACTGAGTCCAGCTCTTTATAAGCTCATCATATGAAACAGTGACGCCTGCTGGTTTTTCATTGGCAAGTTTTGCTTTTGGAGCTCCTGCTTGTGCCAACCAATAACTAGCATCCTTCTCTTCGTTCAGCTTGGGGCCAAGTTCGCCCTGAACACCTGCACGTTCAATACGAGAAAGCACTTTTTCCTGTGCTTCACATAGACTATCCAATGCACCTTGAGCTGTTTTAGCACCAGACATTGCATCACCAATGTTCTGCCACCACAATTGAGCCAGTTTTGGATAGTCAGGTACATTGGTACCCGTTGGTGACCACTGTACACGCGCTGGTGACCGATAGAACTCGACCAAACCACCAAGCTTATTAGCTCGTTTTGTGAAGTGCTCTGAATTGATGGTTGATTCACGAATAAATGTGAGGCCAACATCAGATTTCTTTAGATCGACTGTCTTTGAAGTCACGAACTGAGCATATAGCCAAGCCGCTTGAGCACGATCAACTGGGGTAGATTGCATGAGCGTCCATGAACCTGCATCCTGATAACCAATTTTGGTACCTTCTTTCCAGTAAGCGCCGTGTGGTGATGGCGCCATGCGCCACTTTGGCGTGCCGTCTTCGTTCATCACTGGCAGACCAGGTTTCACTGTCGCTGCAGTAAAGGCTGTGTACCAGAACATTTGCTGAGCAACATTACCTTGAGCAGGAACTGGACCTGCTTCACCAAATGTCATTCCAGCCGCTTCAGGCGGAGAATACTCTTTCAACCACTCAATCGCTTTTTCAACAGCATAAACGGCAGCCGGAGAATTAGTTGCTCCACCACGCGCTACACAAGAACCGGTAGGTTGTGACTTTTCATTGACGCGAATGCCCCACTCATCTACTGGAAGACCGTTTGGTTCGCCAATATCTCCCATGCCAGCCATAGACATCCAAGCGTCAGTGTAGCGCCAGCCAAGTGAGGGATCTTTCTTTCCATAGTCCATGTTGCCATAGACACTACCTTCTACGCCTAAACGAGTAAGGTCACGTCCAGTGAAAAATTCAGCGATATCTTCATAAGCTGACCAATTCACTGGAACACCGAGATCATAACCATATTTTGCTTTGAAATCGGCCTTATTCATATCGTCGTTGAACCAATCGTATCGGAACCAATAAAGATTAGCGAACTGCTGAGTAGGAAGCTGATAAAGCTTACCATCTGGCGCAGTCGTAAAGGATGTTCCGATAAAGTCTGCTAGATCAAGATCAGGGTTTGTAACGTCTTTACCTTCCCCTGCCATCCAATCAGTCAGATTACGAACTTGTTTATAACGCCAATGGGTTCCAATCAAATCAGAGTCATTGACATACGCATCGTAAATATTCTCGCCAGACTGCATCTGAGTTTGCAGTTTTTCAACAACGTCTCCCTCACCAATCAAATCATGAATGATTTCTATGCCTGTTATGGCCGTAAAAGCTGGCGCAAGAACCTTAGACTCATACTCATGAGTAGCAATTGTTTCAGAAACAACTTTGATTCTTAGGTTTGTATAGGGTTTAGCAGCGTCAATAAACCATTTCATTTCTGCTTTTTGCTGTTCAGCGCTTAAAACTGAAACGCCCGCTATTTCATCTGCTAGAAACTTGTCTGCGGCAGCCATATCAGCTTGTGCAGAGCTCATTCCTAACATCAGACCGACAATTGCCGTTGACTTTAGTCCATGTATTCGCATTTTAATCCTCCTTAAGGGTTAATGCGTAGTTGAAGAACGAGCCTGTAAGTGCGCGCTCATGTTTGCCATTACACTGTTTTAAAAACACCGATGGCGTAAAAAAATGAGATACCGAGTGCCCACCATAATCCAGCCGCACCAATGAACCCTAACCAGGCTAGATGAATAAAGGCAGTGCCGATCAGTGATATGAAAAGTCGATCACCCCTTGTGGTTTCAAATCGTAGAATACCGACGCGTGGATTACCTCCGGGTGAAAAATATTCCCATATACACATTGAAAGAATGCAACTAATAATGCCTATCCAGAAAATAGCGGTAGGACCCGTCCATGCCATCCAAGAGAGTTCCATTTGTTGTCGCTCCTATGAGTTATTTAAACGCGGCCAAGGGCAAAGCCCTTAGCGATATAATTACGGACGAAATAGATCACCAATACTCCAGGGATAATGGTGAGAACTCCTGCTGCTGCCAGTACACCCCAATCAACACCCGCTGCGCCAACTGTTCTAGTCATTATTGCGGCAATTGGTTTTGCATCAACCGTTGTCAATGTTCTTGCGATAAGTAATTCAACCCAAGAAAACATAAAGCAAAAGAATGCTGCCACACCGATACCGGAGGCAATCAATGGAATAAAGATTTTTACAAAAAACTTAGGGAAGGAATAACCATCTATATAAGCTGTTTCATCGATTTCTTTAGGGATGCCGGACATAAATCCTTCCAAAATCCAAACGGCTAATGGCACATTGAAAAGACAATGTGCAAGCGCAACCGCGATATGCGTATCAATAAGTCCAAAAGAGGAATAAAGCTGAAAGAATGGCAGTACGAAAACAGCCGCAGGCGCCATCCGATTAGATAACAGCCAAAAGAACATATGCTTGTCACCTAAAAACCGATACCTTGAAAATGCATAGGCAGCAGGCAGAGCGACTGAAATAGAAATGACCATATTTAAGGCCACATAAATCATCGAATTTATATAGCCGTTATACCAAGACGGATCGCTGAATATTACAGCGTAGTTACTCAATGTTGGACTTTCAGGAAAAAGAGTAAATGATGAAAGGATTTCTTGGTTGCTTTTAAAACTCATATTGATAAGCCAATAAATCGGCAGCATCAAAAAGAAAATATAGACTGAAGGCGTAATCCATTTTAGATTTAGCGTCTTTGGGATCGATTTTTCTTCTCGCATTGCACTATCGACTAACAGTGTTGTTGGACCCTTATCATTAAACATTATTCCACCTTCTCTTCTACAGGCTTATCGGTTCCCACATGACTCATTACGGTAAAGAAGACATAACAAATGAGCAGCACAATTAACTGATAAATTAAAGACATTGCTGCTGCTGGCCCTAAGTCAAATTGGCCTATAGCCTGCTTTACAAGATCGATCGATAGAAATGTTGTAGAGTTTCCTGGGCCACCTCCAGTAAGGACAAAAGGCTCGGTATAAATCATGAATGAATCCATAAACCGAAGTAGAAACGCAATGATTAGAACCCCTCGCATTTTAGGTAATTGGATAAATCGAAATATTGACCACTTGGAGGCACCGTCAATTCTGGCGGCTTGATAATAAGCTTCTGGAATAGACACAAGGCCAGCATAACAAAGCAATACTACGAGACTAGTCCAGTGCCATACATCCATGATGATGATGGTGACCCAAGCATCAAAAATATTATTGGTGTAGTTGTAGTCTATACCGAGTAGTGACAATGTATGTCCAAGAAGACCAATGTCTGCTCGGCCAAAAATTTGCCATATCGTGCCAACGACATTCCATGGAATAAGAAGTGGTAGCGCCATCATAATCAAACAAACTGGAACCCAAATACCCTTCTTAGGCATTGAAAGTGCAATCCAAATACCCAACGGAATTTCAATACTAAGAATGATGAACGAGAATAAAAGATTGCGCCCTAATGCGTTATGAAATCGATCTGATCTCAGTACGTCGGTAAACCATTCAGTACCCACCCAAAAGAATTTGTTGCCACCAAAAGTATCTTGAACTGAATAGTTCACAACAGTCATAATCGGAATGATTGCTGATAAAGCGACCAGTATAAAAACAGGAATGACAAGCAACCATGCTTTATTATTGTATGTTTTTTGCATAACCTATAGTCCTCTGCCGTTAACTATGGGACGAACTAAATGATCGTTTTGATAAATGTTGATACGTGAAGTTTCGAGCGTTACATTTGGATTTGAGGGAATGCTTTCTCCTTCGTTTAAGACGATATTTATCTCAAAACTATCAATTCTGGCATGAACAATTTTAAATCGACCAATATCGTCAACACCTGTAATTTGAACAGGAATTCCTGATTCAGTTTTATTCAGTGAGACAAATTCAGGCCGAATTCCAAGTTCAACCTTTCCCGTCAAATTAGCATAATCGCCTTTAAGATCTAAAGAATGAATTCCAATTTTAGCTTGATTACCTACAACATCGACGGGAATTATATTCATACCGGGGGATCCGATGAAATAGCCTACAAAAGTATGTTTTGGCTCATCATAAAGTTCTTCAGGAGTTCCTATTTGCACGACTTCTCCTTCATACATGACGACAACCTTATCGGCAAAGGTCATAGCCTCTGTTTGATCATGGGTGACATAAATCATGGTGTGATTAAACTGACGATGCAGGTCTTTTAATTTAGTTCGAAGCTGCCATTTCATATGTGGATCAATAACAGTTAACGGTTCATCAAACAGGATCGCATTGACATCGTAACGAACGAGTCCACGGCCGAGAGAGATCTTTTGCTTTTCATCGGCGGTTAGCCCTCGAGCCTTTCGATTAGCTTTGTCTCCTAAATCGAGAACATCAATCATTTCCTCAACGCGTTTAGATATTTCATCCTGTGGAACATTACGATTCTTTAATGGAAATTCTAGATTCTGACGCACGGTCATCGTGTCATAGATAACAGGAAACTGAAAAACTTGTGCAATATTACGGTACTCGGGCTGAAAATTTGTGACATCACGATCGTCAAATAAAATTTTCCCTTTCGACGGAACCAACAACCCAGATATAATATTTAACAGTGTGGTTTTGCCGCAGCCAGAGGGGCCTAAAAGGGCATAAGCGCCACCATCATCCCAGACATAATCAATTTCCTTCAAGGCAAAATCGCTATCTGTCATAGGATTATTCAAGTAAGAGTGCGCTAACTTATCGAGTGTTATTTGTGCCATTACGCAACTCCCACGCTGGGTGCTGAAACAAGCGTGTCGTGTTGATCAAATATAAAAAATTTAGAGGGGTCTATGTATATTGCTACATGATCTCCGATTCTCACTCTGTGAACGCCATGCGTTAACACAACTAATTTAAGATCGTCCTGCGATACATGAATAAAAGTTTCAGATCCAGAAATTTCAGTACTAGAAACGGGTGCTTCAATTTTAAGAGAGGCTGCCTCAGTCTTAATTAACATTAAGTGATGAGGACGAATGCCGATACTGTAAGAGCCATCAGGCAGGCTCTGCATATCTTTTGGGCAACTAACCTGGCCGTAAGAAAATGTTAAATTAATGCCTTGCTTTTGCATTTGGATTACATTCATCGGAGGGTCTGAAAAAGTCTGAGCTGTGTCTAAATTAGAGGGGTTATTATAAACATCAATAGTTTTACCAAACTGGGTAACACAGCCTTCACGTAACGTCACAGTGCTACCACCCAGTAGTAATGCTTCTTGAGGCTCAGTCGTTGCGTAAACAAATATTGCACCTGCCTCGGCAAAAATTCGTGGCAATTCTATTCGAAGCTCTTCTCGTAATTTATAATCTAAATTAGCCAGTGGTTCGTCTAACAGAACAAGTTCAGCGCCTTTCACTAAAGCTCTTGCAAGCGCCGTACGTTGCTGCTGTCCACCTGACAAATTAAGAACTCCTCTATCTAAGTAGGGCGTTAGCTTCATCAAATCGGCTGCTTCACGAACTTTAATATCAATGGACTTTTTATCAAAACCCGCCACGCGAAGTGGAGAAGCAATGTTTTCATAGACCGTAAAAGCGGGATAGTTTATAAATTGCTGATAAACCATTGCAATATTACGTTTTTGAACGGGTGTTTTAAGCACGCTTTGACCATTCATCAAAATATCACCAGAAGTTGGCGTATCGAGACCTGCCATTAACCTCATTAACGACGTCTTTCCAGATAAAGTTGCGCCAAGCAGGACATATAAAGAGCCTTTTTCAAGCTTTAGAGACACTTCATTTATGTGGATTGAACTACCCACTTGCTTGCTCACATTTTGCAGTTCTAACAATTCAGACTCCTTTGTTTTTCTGCACATTGATCAGATTGAGACTTTTGTTTCATCCAATCTTCAATGACTGATATTTCCATTTCACTCAGTCGAATACCCAGTTTAGATCTTCGCCAAACCACATCTTCTGCACATTCTGCCCATTCATGTTTCATCAAGTACTTAATTTCACGCTCAGACAGAGTACCACCAAAATCTTGCCCCATATCCTCAATGTTTGAAGCACCTTTCATTATGGTCCAAGCATTCGTTCCATAAGAACGAATAAGTCTTGTTGCCAGTGTCGAATTTAAAAATTTAAACTCATCCTCAAGCTTAACCACTAGTGAATTAAAGTCAGAGACATCAAAATCACCACCGGGAAGACTTGAAGAAGCTGTCCAAGCACTCAATCGTGTGCCTATTAACGCTTCAATTTTATTCATCATAAATTCTGACAATTTACGATAAGTAGTGATTTTTCCTCCAAAAATATTGATAACGGGCAAATCATCACCATCAACACGAAGAACATAATCACGAGTCGCTTCCTGTGCTTCAGTCGCACCGTCATCGTAAAGTGGACGAACACCTGAATAAGACCAAACAATATCATCTGGATTGATTGGTTTTTCAAAATACTCACTCACAGATGAACAAATGTAGGCAATTTCAGATTCTGTAATTTTCACATCACTAGGATCGCCCTGGTAATCCTGGTCTGTTGTTCCAATTAAGGTGAAATCTTGCTCGTAAGGTAAAGCAAAAACTATACGGCCATCTGCGTTTTGAAAAATATAGGCTTTATCATGATCATGAATTTTAGGCACTACTATGTGGCTGCCTTGAACAAGGCGAACATTATTTGAACTTTTGCTATCCAGCGCTTCACCTAATACCTTATCAACCCAAGGCCCTGAAGCGTTGACCAGTAAACGCGCCTTATGTATTGATATTTCACCAGTGCGACAGTTTTTGGTCGATATAGACCAATGTCCGTCTTCCCTTAGGGCCGACAAAACTTTAGTGTGGGTTTCAATAATAGCCCCATGTTCGCGTGCATCTTGTGCATTTAATACCACTAGGCGTGCGTCATTTACCCAGCAATCAGAGTACTCAAAACCTTTCGAATATAGGGCCTTGAGAGATTTTCCAACTGGATCAGTTCTTAGGTTTACCTGTTTGGTACCCGGTAATAATTCGCGCTTGCCCATGTGGTCATACAAGAAAAGTCCCAGTCTTAAAAGCCATGCGGGACGCATTGAACTATGATGAGGCAACACAAATCGCATTGGCCAGATAATGTGTGGGGCCATTTTTAAAAGTGTTTCTCGCTCGCCAAGGGCTTCACGCACCAGTTTAAATTCATAGTGCTCTAAGTAGCGAAAACCACCGTGAATAAGTTTAGAGGACCAAGAGGAGGTACCACTGGCTAAATCATTCATTTCGGCAAGGCGAACAGAATAACCTCGTCCCGCAGCATCACGTGCAATTCCGCAACCGTTAATACCGCCGCCAATGACAAAAATATCGTCTATTTCAGACAATGAAGCTACCTCTTAAAAATATTGTGACTTTAATTAATGAACTATTTTTTTATTAAAACAAGCTAATTGAAACTTATACGAATGTCAAACGAAAGTCGTCGTCAAATGCTTCAATTTTAATCTGACGCAATAACCTTGTTGAAGAAGGTTGTTTTTTAATAGGGCTCGATACTCAGACCAAGGTTTAACAGTTGGCCGCCTTAAAATAAACTAATTGTTGAAGCGTTTGGCATTGTTATATTTTCTAGACAAAAGTTACTAGAGAGTCATATTTGACAATTGTCGAAGGGTGCTATTTAAAAATTGATGATTAGTAGTTTGGTGTGGTCAAGGATATTGTTTAACAGAAGCTTTTTCCTCTTCAGTGATGCTTCAAAAAGTTTGTAGCTTTATTTTGGTTCGGTGGTTATTAGGTTTGAACTTCGATGAGTTGAGTCTCGGCCTTTATACAGACTTCACGAAATTCATCATCAACAATGATATCGGTAATAAACGTATCAACTTGAGAGATGTGGCCGATTCTGACAGGTGCCCTTCGTGCTAATTTGGTGGAATCGGCGAGTAATATAACGTGGCGGGCATTTTTAATAATAGCTTGTGCAACTTTTACTTCACGGAAGTCAAAGTCTAAAAGTGAGCCGTCAGAATCAATGGCGGAAGTGCCGATAATTGCGTAATCAACTTTAAAGTTTTCTATAAAATCAACCGCAGCTTCACCAACAATACCACCGTCTGAAGGCCTCACAACGCCGCCAGTAATAATTACTTCATTCTCCTTAAATAACCTTAATCTACTGGCAACATTAATATTGTTAGTAATGATCATTAGGCCCTTATGATCAATTAAGGCATCGCTAAATGCCTCTGTAGTGGTGCCTATATTAATAAAAAGTGATGTGTTATTAGGAATAATTTTGGATGCTGCTTTTCCTATCAGAACTTTCTGGGGCGCTGCAATCTGACGCCTAGCTTCATATTCTACATTGGCTCGGCCATCTATTAGTCTGGCACCACCGTGCACCCTAGTAATTTTATTAGCTTTGCTCAGTTCATTTAGATCTGTCCGAATAGTTTGTGGAGTGACACCAAACTCAACAACAAGTTCGTCAACCAGAACTTGTCCATTGAGTGTGAGCAAATCTAGAATGCTACTTTGTCTTTTTGTCATGAACATTACTTAAAACGCCTTTATAATTTTCCTTATCTTTTAAGAATGCGTATACCGCAAGTTAAAAAGGAATTATTTAAAATTTATAAATTATTGAAAAATATAGAGAAAGCCTGATTTTTCTTTAAGAAAAAAAGAATATCGTTATTTATATTACTTTCGTTTCTTCTAAAAGACTAATAAATAATGTTAATTAGCCAATACCGAAAGAAAGTCAAAGCTTTTTCATCACAAGGTGCATTCAAAAAAAGATAACTGTAGGGTGCTTTTCAAAAATTGATGTTTTTCAAAACCTAATTAAGTTACCCAAATGATAAAAAAATATGCGCCGTTGCTGATTTTCTTAATTCAATATCCTAAATTAAGGAGAGACTATTTTTAAGTGGACTTAATAATTTGATATTTTGGGCACAGTTTGAAATGATCTTATTAGGCTTTACAAGCTGGACGTAATTTAAACCAAGCTTGATAGAGTGTTTAGTTTCAAGCGCTAGCCGGAAGCGTTTAAATTCAATGTTATAAAGCCATGCGCTTTTGTTCGGGTAACCATCGGCTGATTTCTAGATGAGCAGAGCCAACACCAAGATTACGAACCCATTTTGCGCTCGAGTCCAACGAGGCCCAAGTCTTAATCGTACCCTTGTTGGTGGTAGCAGTCGTAGCCCCTGATTGGGTAACAACATCGACATGGATAGTCGCACCATCAGCAATGATGCACACTTTTTTAATAGCACCAGCTTCAAGTAGCGCGCGAATGGTTTTTTCATTCACTGCTGCCATCCAGAAGGAGGGCGTGTTGTTCAGGTATCGATATGCCCACATCGTCACAATGTTGACGTATTAAAACTTCAATTAAGTTAGCAATGCTTCGATGGTCTCTATTTGCGGCTTCCCGGATAGCTTCCTTGATACAGGGATCGACACGCAAATTTAGAGTGGTTGTTTTCTTAAGGCTCATAGGTAGCTATCGTACTGCAAAAGTAACGCGTTTGTAAAATAAATTCTTATTAATTTACTCCAAATTTGAAGGGTCTTAGGGTAAGGTTGTATAAAGTCAGTTCAAATAATAATACGTAATGTCCTCCATTCTTGACTCTTTAAAAGTCAGCACAGTTTTAGGGTATCTTAATGACGATTAATATTAGCCAAATTTCATTAGATCAAGTAGCGAAAAGAGGCCTGCCTGGCAAGGTTTTTAAAGATGATGACGTTTTTGAAATGGAATGCGATTTTTTATTTACGCAAGGTTGGGCTAGCATAGGATGTGGGCAACAACTTCAGAAGCCTGGAGACATTTTACCTATAAAAATTGCTGGACACTCTCTAATTGCGCTGAAAAATAAAGAGGGTGAGATTGGTGTTTTTCATAATGTCTGTCGTCACAAAGGTTCACCATTAGTAGATAAACCTTGTAATAAACGTACATTGGTTTGCCCTTATCACCGATGGAGTTTTAAGCTTGATGGTAGCTTACTGAGCGCGCCAAGATTTTATCGCAGTGACAATAAGCCGATCAGTAATGAAGATAAAGTGGGTAAAGGATTAATACCGGTGAGGTTTTCAATTTGGTGGGACATTATTTTCGTTAATATTTCTGCTGATGCCGAACCATTTGAGGAGTTTATCAAGCCACTGGATAAAATATTAAAAGACTATTCAAACGAACACATACATCAGATCAGCACAACAGATTATGACGGTGACGTGAATTGGAAGATCGCGGTAGACAACTTTCTTGATGGTTATCACGTGCCTTTTGTCCATTCTCAAGCCTGTACCTTAGAATCAGCTATTGACCAAGAAAACTTGTTTGTATCCGATAGTATTCTCGGCTTAAGGCTGGCTAATGGCGCCAGTAACAAGCCTGCTAAAACCACTAAAAAGCTAGCCCATTTCGATGGCCTTTTGCCCGAAAAGCAGGGTACCCAGCAATGGTTTTGTATTTTTCCAAACACCCTTTTCTTTGTCGATCCTTGCTGGGTCCAAACGATAGTGGTTAAGCCTCAAAAGGCTTGCTTTAGCACTGAGTCGTTATCCGTCTATGTTGTGAATGACCAAGCGGCAAGCGATGATTTTGTTGACGAGCGATCGATTCTGCAAGATGTGTTGAACGAAGTGAATCAGCAAGACATTGAATTACTTGATAGAATTCAAGTTACCCGTGCCTCAGAAGCAGCCAATAACGGTAATTTAAATGAAGCTTGGGATCAAGTAAATAAGGCTTTTCATTTGCAATGGTTAACCAAAATGAACAGTCATCAACCAACATAAAGTTAAAGGTTAAATAAATCACTCTAGGGAGCAATGCAACTGACAAACAGCCCCGTTATGTGACATTAATTAACACGAAGCATCACTTGAACTGGCCTAATTGGTTTTGGTCAAATGGCAAAAGTGGTGGTGCCATTGATACAAGCACTCGGTATAAAAATTACCTTAGAGTCGAAGGGTCCAAAGCCTCTATAAGAAAAACCGTTTAAGACGGTATAGTTTAAAAATTAAGCTATAGGTTGCATTACGGCAGCTAAAACCATATGACCTTTTGTCAAAGTGTGGTACACAAGCGGTTGCCGTATTTCAGTCACTGTTATGCAGAAACCAACAACACTATTAAACAACATCTCCACGCGCAGCAATCGTGTCACGCTCGGTATAACGATTACTATTATTGGGGGGCTTTGCTTTTCGATTCAAGACGCCGGCATTAAATGGCTAACCGTTGAGTTAGCTGTAATACAGGTTCTTTTTTTACGAAGCTTGTTTGGCATGGCCTTCCTTGGCGTGAGTACAATAGCGACGGGAGAGCGAATTTCAAGACGCGTCAAACGTCCAGGTTTATTACTGGTGCGCACCGTTATAAATATTTTGTCATGGATCTTTTTTTTCGGCGGGTTGAAATATTTGCCATTAGCGACGGCTGTTGCGTTATTTTTCTCCTTTCCTTTATTTCTAGCTATTACGTCTGTACCCATTTTAGGCGAGAAAGTAGGGCTAAGACGGAGTTTTGGAATCATCGTTGGTTTTATTGGAGTGTTATTCATTACTAACCCAACATCCGGCATTGAATGGCCAATGTTAATGATGCTGGCTGCCGCCTTTGGTTGGGCGCTTGTTGCCAATATCACTCGCATACTGGGAGAAACTGAGAACACCAGTACCATGCTTTTTTATACTTTATTCGGATTCGCAGTTGTTCTTGCTGTACCGCAGTTTTGGATATGGCAGCCGATTAATTTTCAAACTCTGGGGCTTATTGCGTCGATTACAATTTTTGGGGTCATTGCACAATTTTGCCTTACTAAGGCATATTCTATTGCGTCACCTTCGCTGATTGCACCCTTTGAATATACTGCTTTAATTTGGTCTGCAACCTTGGGTTTTTTAATATGGGGTGATGTCCCTGATATCTATGCAATGATAGGAGCAGCCCTTATTGTTGGTAGCGGGCTTTATATTATACACCGAGAAACGATTGTTAATCGCACAAATCGTGCTCTTTAATAACAAACACTTATAAAGTAATGGCGTGGCATTTTTTTGTTAGATCGACCTATCAACTGCTTTGAATGGTCACGATGGATGATCTGGCTGGCATTATTTAAAACGAGAGATTAAGCTATAACGATGATATACCTACTTACTTTTGCTCTAGTTATAATATTAATTTATGCCCCTCAGTTCTGGATTAACACAGTCCTGAAGCGCTATAACCGCGTGCCGGAAGACAACTTTCTTGGTACTGGCGGCGAACTGGCGCGACATCTGCTAGACCGTTATGAGTTGCAGGAAGTCAAGGTTGAAGTGACCGAGTTAGGTGATCATTATGATCCTATGGCGCGAGCAGTGCGTCTAACAAAAGACAAGTTTGAGGGCAAGACGTTGACCGCTATAACAGTTGCGGCGCATGAATGTGGGCATGCTTTTCAGCATGCTAGGGCAGAGCCACTGTTTCTAATGCGTACTCGTCTTGCTTCAAGTGCGTTATGGGCACAACGGGTTGGATCGTTGTTACTGTTCGCTGCACCATTCAGCGTTTTGATAACAAAACTTCCATCGGCAGCCTTACTGAATATCACAGGTGCAATTCTGGTGATGGGTTTTGCTTTGTTGATGCACTTGTTGACGCTGCCGGTGGAGATCGACGCTAGCTTTAAAAAGGCGTTGCCCTTACTTTCAACTGGCTATCTGTCGGAAAAACAAGTGCCGGCAGCTCGCTCTATACTGCGTGCTGCAGCTTGGACTTATGTCGCAGCATCGCTCTCATCGCTTCTTAACTTTTGGCGCTGGATTGCGTTTTTGAGACGTTGATGCAAGAAATTTTGGCGAATAGGCTGGCTAATTATTCCAGTAAAAAACTAACGTTTTTCTAATATTACAGTACTAAAATCACAGCTTGACATAAGCGGGTTATTTTATTTTTTATAGGCATAATTTGCCTTTTTCAGCACCCAGAGTTAATCCAATTGAGCGTGCCATATGCCAAGCTAATGCGAGATTACTAGAAATTGCTACTTTGCCCGTTTGCTTTTCAATTTCAGCAATGACGTGAGCACATTTCATATTGGTACAAGAAACAAAAACAGCTTCAACTTGTGGGTTGTCATTTACTAGGTTAATTGCATCTCGTTGGATAGACTCGGGTGAAATTCTGCCAACGAAACGATCTTCTACTTCGTCGTAGCTGGCGGATGCGCTTACATTGACTCCGGCTTGAACAAAGTGATCAATCATCCCAGCACAAACTTTCTCACTATAGGGTCCAAGATACGCAATATTATTGGCCCCAACTGCATCAAAAGCAGCTAATGCAGACCACAGTGGATTAGACACGGATTTGGTCGGGCGCTCTGCGGCTATTAATTGCGCTATTTTATCTCCTCCTATATGAAGTGAGCCTGATGTGCAGCCATAACCTACTGAGTCAAATTCTGTTTCTAATGGGAACAAAGACATGGTTTTACCCAAGTGTCCTTCCATTTGTTTCAAGGTTTCGGTCGTTACTTCATTTTCAAAAGGTATCCTATTGACGAATAAACTGACGTCTTGACCTGCGTAATAATAACGAAATTCATCTTCAATAGTGACATCTGACTGCAACACGATTAAACCAAGTTGCTTGACATGGTCACGAGCTAGTAATTCGTAGTTAATTTTTTTCATTCATTTAACCTTTACAAACAAACTTTAAAATAGCGTCATAAATGCATATTAATGACTATCCTAGCCGACAATTTCTTTATATAAATCAGGGTCAGTTGCACCCTCAGTACCAATCATTAGAACCACGGAGTTTTTATCAATATTGGCTGACTTCGCTAGTTCTGGGTTATCTATCATCGTCTTCAAAGTAATCAAGCCTGAAGCAGAGCATTCTCCACCAACAATATTGGGTCGTTCACCTTCTGACTTCGCTAAATAACGCATCATTGGCTTGACACCCTCATCGCCTACGGTGAGAACATGGCTTGCGCCATGGCGTAATATTGGCCAAGCTAATTCAGACACTTCACCACAAGAAAGACCGGCCATTATGGTTTCGTCAACAATATCGACTAAATATATTTCATCGCGCTGCATGCTCTCTAACACACAATCTGACATATAAGATTCCATTATAATCACCTCAGGTAAATCGTCACGCCAATATTTCCAAAAGTAAGCCAATAATGCACCCGCCATTCCACCACAACCGGCTTGTAAAATAATATGTGTGAGTGTTTCTTTCTGAGCTTCCAATTGTTCGATTGTTTCGGCAGCTAATACGGTGTAACCCGCCATTATTTGTGTTGGTATTTCACGATAGCCTTCCCAAGAAGTATCAGAAACGATCTGCCAGCCATTTTCATCGGCCATTTTGATACAAGCGGCAATCGAATCATCATAATTGCCATTAACTCGGTGAACTGTTGCGCCATTGGCCGCTAAGATTTTTGCACGACCCTCGCTAACACCCGCATGGATAAAAATATGACAAGGAATGTTCTTTTTTTGCGCACCCCAAGATACCGAACGACCATGATTTCCATCGGTTGCAGTACACACAGTCAGAGGTGAATCGTCCCCAACAGCAGCACGTGCTTCTAACACATGCTGAACAGCATAAGCGCCACCTAAGGCTTTAAAAGCACCTAAATTTAAACGGGTGGATTCGTCTTTATAAAAAACCTTGCTAACACCCATTTGTTTTGCAAAATCATCTAATGAAATCAAATTCGTCTGCTTGTAATCTGGCCATTGTGTAATCGAGTCAAACGCTTTCTCGCACTTGCCTGCAGGGAAGAGTTCGTCAGCCACTTGATGCATTAAATTGTCTTGTTTTGTGTTTTTGTAATAGTTGGCATATGAATATTTCATTTCTCCCTCCAGGGGGATAAGACAAGTGATAAAAGAACCCCAAAACTTTGGCGGTTACTTTTTAGCAATAGTTTAAATTAATTACCTAGACTTTCGAAATCAGAGCAATGAACAGTAGATTAATGAAAATTATATCAAAGCTAGGTGATGAAAAATTATCGTGTTTGATCTATATTTGATTAGTCCCAATCATTTTGAATAACGATGTGATCTATGAATATTGATAAGGCTGATATTGCAATTATTAACGCTCTGCAAAAAAATGCGCGGATTGGAATCGAAAATTTAGCTGAGCTCGCCTCCCTTTCTCCGGCTTCTGTGCAAAGAAGGTTAAAAGCATTACGTGAGAGTGGCATTATTTTGCGCGAAGTTGCGGTGGTTGATCCAAGTAAAGTAGGGCAGCTAATGAGTTTTGTGGTGTTGGTGGAATTAGAAAGAGAAAGACGTGATCAGATTGATCAATTTATTCGTCGAGTGCTAAAAGAACCTCAAGTCCAGCAATGTTATTATGTGACTGGCGATGCAGACTTTTGCTTAATCTGCACTGCACAAGATATGAATGATTTTGAAGCTTTAACCCAAAGATTATTTTTTGAAGATGCCAATGTGAGGCGATTTAGAACCTCGGTTGTTATGGGCCGTAAAAAAGTCAGCATGGAAATTCACTTAAAAGAAAATGAATGAACCAACTATTGGTCGATATAACTTAAAATTCCTCTGATCTGCAAAAATACTCGTGCATTTTAGGTATTTAAGTTGGACAGGTAAAAGTTGCTTCTTCAGTTTAATCAGTTTATCCCCATCAGTGGGCAAGCGCTAGCTGAAGCGATCGATCATTTGGTAATAACGCACTGAAGGTGCTAGGAACCATGGATTGCCAGTATAGAATGGTCGAGTTTGAAAACGCGGTTCATCAAAAGCTGTAGCACCTTCTTTTTTGCCTAGCAATTGCTGTCCGAGACGATGCCCAAGGTAGCTTGCTAAACATATACCAGAGCCACAATAACCCATAGCATAATGTATACCCGCTTTCTTACCGAGATGCGGCAACTCGTCAAATGTATAGGCCACGAATCCCATCCAGGTATGACTGATCTTGACATCCTCCAGCTGGGGGAAAATACGCAACATCTCCTGACGTAAAGCAGGCAGGCTCTTAATGGGATCGGATTCATACACTGATACTCGGCCTCCGAATATCAAACTGCGCCCATCAGGAGAACGTCGAAAGTAAACCACGATCTTGCGGGTGTCACTAAATACTCTATTTTTCGGCATTAATTTTTCAGCACGTTCTAGTGGCATCGCCTCAGTAGCTAACATGTAGCTGCCAATAGGAATGACTCGTCGCTGTTGCCAGGGCGCTAAATTACCGCTGTAGCCGTTGGTGGCTATGACTAATTCGTTTGTCTGAATAACGCCCTGAGACGTCGTCACTCGGAAACCTGCCTTGTTAGTTTCTATATGTATGGCAGCACAATGATCAATAGTTTCAGCACCGCTGGCTTGCACTTTCTGAAGAAGAGCTGAATGGTATTTCGCTGGATCCAGCGAACAATGATTGTCAACTATCATCCCTCCATGATAATAACTGCTGTCAATTTCGTTCGATTGATCACTTGGCCCAATGATATGTAGCGCCTGTTCGAGTCCAGGGGTCTGTTTCTCAGCCTGTGCTAATAGTTTTCTGAATTGACGGGGACTGTGGGCTGCGACAAATCGACCACAACGCTGATAGTCACAGTCAATCTGCTGTGTTTCAATGAATTCACCCAGCCACTCTAGTGCAGTTCGTGCTTCGCGGATAAGTGACAGTGCATCGCCACCGCCATAACGACGTTTTAGTTGGTCAAAATCTGGTTTGATTTCGCCACTGATCTGCCCGCCATTGCGACTGCTGCATCCCCAGCCAAGATCTTCAGAATCGATTATCGTGGTATGCCTACCGGCTTGGACAGTCTGTAAAGCACATTGCAATCCAGTATAGCCCGAGCCTATAACCAGCACATCGGTTTTACTGGGCAAAGTAGTTTTGTCCGTCTGTGGCCGAGGTGTGCTTTTCCACCAGTAAGGTTGAACGATGAAATCATCACTGCAAAAAGAATAACTCATACGGCATCCATTTTTTCTATTACGCCCATTTAGTGCGGAAGGGGCGGGTTGTTTAGGGAGTCGGCTTTAACATTTTGAAACCGATTAATATAGTTAACTATATCTGCTTAATTTTGAGCGTAAATATCTAAATAATTTAAAGATTTGATCAACAGTTATAGCGCTGTTTATTTATTAATGCCGTGAACGTATCTATTGATATCAACGTCAAGATCTTTGGGTCTGCTGGGCTTAATGAGCTAATCCAAAATAATGGTCCGTGCGTATAGATTATGTAGTTTTGAACAAAGTAGCTAATTAATTCGAAAAATAAGGTGATTATTATGCGTAATTTTGTTAAATCCGTGATAAGCAGTTTTCTGGTCCTAATACTTTTGTTTGGAGTAACGCCCATATACGGTGCGACTGAGCCAACTGCTGAGAATTTAGTTCTGCCTCAACCCAGCGCTGAACTCCTGCCAGGTGATGTTGTTAAAATCGTTATTGACGCACTTGCAAGCAATGACTTCCCTTTTCAGGATGCTGGTATTGCAACCACATTCAATTTTGCCTCACCCTCTAATAAACTGCAGACTGGACCGTTGCAAAATTTCACCAGACTATTGAAGGGACCAGCCTACAGTCAAATGATCAATCATCGAGATAGCACGCTCAGTGAAGTTATTTTGGAAGAAAATAAGGCGATTCGGTTAGTTCAAATTATTAGTGAAAATAATCAGACGCTATATTTTGCCTTTCGGCTGGGATTGCAGCAGCAAGGTAGCTATTCAGGGATGTGGCTTACTGAGGCAGTCTGGCAAATGGACAATCCCAGCGATGATGTAGTTGCTTTATAGTTAAAGTTGGTGATTGATAATGAAAATTATCTATATATTTTTAACTTTAATAGAGCCTTAGGCAACTATTTCCTTCAGTTCATCTGTATTTAATAGTCAATTAATAGCGTCTAGATTATAGTAATTTGACTTAAATTCTAAATACTTTTGTCTGGCTTTTAAAGGCTAATAACTCTGAACGCTAGCAGATTTATTTCCTTATATAAGATACCGATTTACCAACTGTATTGTGTAATTTTTATTTTCACATCAGCTGGTAAATTTGAAGTTATACCAGTTAAACATTATCAATTAGAAACTCGGTATTACTTAATTTGCATGGTTATCATCCGATGACTACAAAATGCCCCTGAATAACTTCAAAATATAATGAGTGATATTAATAATATTGATCGCCTCGTTCGATATTTTTTGATTGTGTAACCTCACAACCTATCGTATTTTGTCGTTTAAATAAATTTCGTCTAACGTTAATTTTGAGTGAATATAGTTGGCTCAAAAAAATGCGACTAGTTTTATTCCTTTACAATTTAAAACCAATATTTGCTTTAAATAAAAGGCTCAGAATTACTTGTAGCCATCTACTCGATCCCGGGTATTGAGATTAAAAAAACATGAAAGATGATAAAAAAGGCATCATTTTAGTCGTTATTTCCATGACTATTTTTGCTGTTCAAGATATTTTGATTAAATTTCTATCAGTCGATATATCAATTTTTCAGATACTGTTTTGCCGATCGATCATCGGTGTGATGTTAATCTGTGTTTATTTGAAACTGAGCCACAAGCCTATAAAATTTGGTACGGCCTATCCTTTACTTAGTACTTGCCGTGGATTACTGTTTTTCTTTGGGTATTCAGCATTCTACTTTGCACAGTCCAAGGTTCCGATCGCAAATGCTACAGTTTTGTTTTTGGTGAGCCCATTTTTCATTACTATCTTATCTATTATTGTATTTGGTAGTCTGGTGGGTGTAAGTCGCTGGATTACGATGATTATAGGATTTTCAGGTGTCATAATAATTGCCCAACCAGAGTCCGGTGATTTCAATGTCTTCTATATATTGCCCCTGATCACCGCTTTAACTTATGCCGTATCAATGGTCATTGCCAAATTCACGGCTAAAAAAGATGATTTATTTCAACAGATAATCTACATGTATTTAATCACTGCAATGGTAAGTGGTTTAATTGGCCTTGGCATTGGTGATGGCCGATTCAATACAGCAGAATTTTCTGAATACCAATTTATAACGCAAGGCTGGCATTTTGATCAAGTATCACTATTGGTGAGTATATTTGCAGTGGGAATCGTAGGTACAATTGCTTTCTTGCTGTTAACCAGTGCCTATCGAATTGCCGACCCTGCTGCCATTTCTCCATTTGAATATACGGGTTTGATTTCAACCCTGTTGGGTGGATTCATTTTTTGGGGTGATATCCCGACCCTAAATGAAGCGTTTGGAATGGTATTAATTGTAGGTTCTGGAATATTATTATTTTATCGGGAAAATCTTAAAAAACAAACGGTTGCCTCTGTGGCGCCTCTCAGATAATTCTGCTCATTTCTAAAATATATGGCTATAACTTTGGGTTTATCCAAAACACAGGTATAAGCGAGCAGTTTTAATCTCTAATCGTTGCAGTGGCAGAGTTAATTTGGCCACTTAACTAGAAGCGATATTTTCACTTCATTAATCTTTAGGTGACAGAATAAAGGGTAAGATCAGTTCAACTGTCAGCTGTCAAATTAGAAGCAGCTCTGTTAGTTGAGGAACAACACCATTTAATACCGAAAACAAACAGCGCAATAAATATCAGTGAATCTAACATGGATAAGTAGGTTTAGCTGTTCAGAAATGAACTTCAACAGACTTAAAATAATCCGACTGCTATCACATCAGATCAACATAAAATAAAAGAACTCAAAAAAACTATTAAGTTAATTGTAATAGAGAAACAAATATTTAAAAAGTTACTGCTTTTTTATTGTCAGAATTGATGAACACTTTTCGAAAGTTAGTGGACTGAATGAGAGCATCGCACTTCAAACACTTTATATCGATTTTAATGCACATCGAAGTCGCTATCGATGATGGATTAACCTTGATAAAAAATGAATTTTAGCAATTCACCTCATCGCCAGCCTTCAGAATAGGTTTCATGGTAATGCCGTAACCACAGGTCTATCTCTTTCGCAGGTTTTGGTTTTGAAAAATAATAGCCCTGGAGTCGATCGCATCCCAGACTTTTAAGCGCATTGACGTGATTTTTGGTTTCAACACCCTCGGCGACGACTCGTAGGCCAAGATTGTGACCCAGGTCTACAATCGACTTAACTATTAAAAACTTGTTTTTATGATCCAGTTTTTTCACAAAAGACTGGTCGATTTTGACCTCCTTAACGGGGAGTTGATGAAGATAGGTTAACGATGAATATCCGGTACCAAAATCATCGAGCGATAACTCAATACCTTTTATATTTAAATTTCGCAACTGTTTCTCCACTCGAGGAGAATTTTTTATTAATAAGTTTTCCGTTACTTCCAGTACCAAAGCGCCCCGAGGTATGCTCCATCTCTGCATAAGCTTTTCGATCCACTCAGGTTCCAATACACGACTATCGATAAAGTCTTGGGGAGAGACATTGACGGATACATTGGTTATCACGCCCTCTTTAATCCAGCCTGCACATTGTTCGATTGCCTTTTCTATAGCCCATCGAGTAATCAATGAAATCATATTGTTTTTTTCGGCAAAAGGGATAAAGTCTTTTGGGGGCACAATTCCACGATCCGGGTGATTCCATCGCACCAGCGCTTCGAGTCCAGGCGCAGATTGGTGATTTGAATCCACTTGAGGTTGATAGTAAATTTCCAGTTGGTTCTCTTTCACCGCCGTAATCAGATCAGCCCGCAGATTTATGGCCAATTCGTTATTGGGGTTAAAAGATTCGTCGTAGACGGTAAATGTTTTGTGGGAACGTTTCGCTCATACATTGCGATATCAGCCTTTCCCAACAAATCATCGACCGTGTTACCGTGAATGGGATATTCCACAATTCCAAAGCTACCGCTAACGGGTATCGTATGTTCTTCGAATTTTATCGGAAAATCAAAAACTTCAATTAAATTCTCGATTACCAGCGTTGCTTCTACCATCGTGGTGTCATTCAAAATTAGACAAAATTCATCGCCACCGATACGAGCCAGTGTGTCACTGTCTCTTAAGCGTGCTGCCATCCTGTTGGACGCTTCCTGCAACACCAGATCTCCAGCCCGGTGTCCTAGCTTATCGTTAATGGCTTTGAAACCATTTAAATCCAACATCAATAAGGCTAGGTGGCCCTTAGCACGTTTGGCTAATGCAATGTAGTGTCTGCCACGATCCAGTAATAGTTTCCGGTTCGGCAACCCTGTCAATGGATCGTGCAGGGAATCATAGATATTTTTTTGGCCAGCCTCGGCAAGCTGAGCGGTGAGCGCCTCCAGCTCAGTATTGCGCTGAGTCAACAAAACATTGTGTTGCCATAGTTGTTTAAAAATCATGACCTTGCCGATCAATATCTCGTCATTAAATGGTTTACATATATAATCGACACCTCCGGTTCGATAGCCCTTAATTGAGAAATTTTCTGCCTTATTGATCGCAGTCAGAAAAATAATTGGGGTATTTTCGGAGTTTTTATTTGACAATATTAAGTCAGCAGTTTCGAAGCCATCCATTTCCGGCATATTCACATCGAGTAGCACCAGGAAGAAGTTATGATTCATTATTTGAACCAAAGCTTCTTGACCCGAATTCGCCTCTATAATTTCAATGTGCATGGGCACCAATACTCTGCGTAAGGCATACAGATTATTTGGTTTATCATCGACAATCAGTACTTTCGGGAGCGATTCATTCATATTACAAATCCATTTAGAAACAACTTTATTTCTTTCAGCGAATAGGTTTTATCCACGCCAACGATTTCAATAGCCGCCCGCGGCATCGTTTCTACTTCGGCCTTGTCAGGGTCTTGGACCAGAGTCATTCCGTTATGATTTTTAATATTGCGAAGTCCTTTGCTGCCGTCGCTACTGGCGCCGGTCAAAATAACGCCAACCAATTTTTCCTGAAAAACGTCGGCCGCGCTGTCAAATAACACGTCGATCGACGGCCGCGAGTAGTTGACCCAATCATCGACCGTAAGATTGAAAGTGCTATCATTTGCAACCAACAGATGGTATCCCGGAGGGGCAAAATAAATATGACCTTCAGCGATCGGCATCGCCGGGATCGCCCAGGATACTGGCAGCTGACAAATTCTTGAATAATAAGACGGCAAATAATCATTATTGTTGGTACCTATATGTTGCACGATAGCCACCGGTATCGTGTAATCATTTGGCAATGCTGGCAATAACGTTGATAATGCTTGCATTCCACCTGCAGAGACACCGATGACGATCAGGTCATACATGCGCTAGCCGGCGATATATTCGTTCTTTGGGTTCAAAGCTTTCGTACTCATGATTACAATCTGAATAGCTCAGCGATTCTTGGGTGCCCAAGACTAAAAAGCCACGGGGCACCAGGCTGTCGGAAATTAACTTTAATGATCGATTTTGTAGATTACGATCAAAATAAATCATCACATTGCGACACATCACTAAATTCATTTCGGCAAAAACCCCATCGTTCATGAGATTATGATTAGCGAAGGTGATACGATCACGTAAAGCCTTCATCATACAGGCAGAGTCGTAACCTGTTCGGTAATAATCAGCCAATGAGTATTTTCCGCCCGCTTCAATATAGTTATTGGTATAAGCTTTCATCGAACTTATAGGGAAAATTCCTTTTTTAGCTGATGACAGAGACTTGTTGTTGTAGTCAGTCGCATAAATTTGGCAACGATCCAGCAGACCTTCTTCTTGCAGCAAAATTGCCATCGAAAAAACTTCGGCTCCGTTGGCGCAACCAGCATGCCAGATATTAATTCGGGAATAGGTCCGCAATTTTGGAATAACGGTTTCTCGAATCTTTTTAAATACCCAGGGGTCACGAAACATTTCTGTTACGGTGACCGACATATCGGTCAGAAAACTTTCAAAAAAATCTGTATCATGCAAAACCAACGGAATCATTTCAGATATTCGTTTTAGTCCAGTGATAGTCAGGCGCTGCGCGACACGACGATTCAACGAAGCGCGTGCATAATTACGAAAGTCGTAACCCCACCGCCTGAATATAGCATCCAGAAACAAGTCTACCTCCAGTTCATTGATCTTTTCATTTTCCACGTTCTAGTCTTTAAATTTGGTACGTTCGAACAACCATACGCGTAACATCGATTTCAATTTATCGACATTGATCGGTTTGGTTAAATATTCAGATGCACCGGCATCGATACATAAGGCGCGGTCTTCCGGCATTGCCTTAGCAGTCAATGCGATTATCGGTAATTCTGCAAATTTTCTGATTGCTCGGATTTTCCGCATGGCTTCGTAGCCATCCATAACGGGCATCATGATATCCATCAACACCAGTTCTATAGTCGTATTTTCATTGAGTTTATTGAGTGCCACTTGACCATTCTCAGCCATCAAAACATTAAGCCCCAGGTGCTGAAGTTCTCTCGACATGACATAGACATTGCGCATATCGTCGTCAACTAAAAGAATCGTTCTGTCCCGGAACAAAATATCATCGTTGTGTAGCATTCCAACAGCCTGTTTCGCATCACGTTGGCCTTTTACCATGTCGTTGTGCAAAAACATTGCAACTTCATCAATCAAACGCTCGGGTGACTCGGCATCCTTGACAATGATACTGCTGGAAAATTCTGCAAGATGCATATTCTCTTCATTGGTTAATTCTCGTCCGGTATAGATGATAATCGGGGGCAATATTTTCTTGCTATCCTTGGTTACTTTTTTCAGGATATCAAATCCACTCATGTCAGGCAGATTTAAGTCCAAAATGACGCAGTCAAACTGCGTCGACTTTATATAACTGCAAGCATCTTTGCCATTAGCGGCAAAGGTAAACTCGATGCTAGAACCTCGTAACAGCGAAGCAATCGCTCGTTGATTGTCGTGATCGTCTTCAACAACAAGAATGTGGCGCATATTTTTCACTGATAGCCGGCCAATATCGCCGAGGGCCGATTCAATATCTTCTCTGGTCGCGGGTTTTTGCAGATAACCGGTGACACCGGATGCGATTACTTCGCCTTTGCGATCATGACCAGAAATAACATGTATCGGAACACTTGCGGTCCTTGCCTGATACTTCAGTTGCTCAATCACCTCCAAACCGTCGATATCGGGCAATCCCATATCGAGCAATATCCCACATAGTTGGAATTCCGTCGCCAAATACAACCCACTGCGGCCATCATCGGCAGCCAGACATTTGTAGCCACTGGAACGTACCGTTTTCATCAACGCCTGCGCGAAGTCCCTGTCATCCTCGATGATCAGTATGTTTCGGTCGCCTTCTTCTATTTGATTACGGTCATCAGAGATATATTGGGTTGGTTGAAGTTCAATCGCAGATGCTGCTAAACCAGCTTTTAAAAAGGAAGTTTGTTGCTGACTTTCTGGCTTGATTTGTTTTGGTTCATTGCCATCTGTTGCATTTAACGGCAAATAAAGGCTGAAACTGCTGCCTTCACCTTCTTTACTCTCAAGCAAAATCTCACCACCCAGCAAATGTGTGAGCTCACGCGATATTGCGAGGCCCAGGCCGGTTCCACCATGGTTGCGACTAGTCATACCATCCACCTGTTGAAAGGCTTCGAATATAAGTTGCTGTTTATCCACCGGAATACCTATACCGGTGTCGATTACCGTAAATACCAGCAGGTCTTTATTTTTTAATTTATTTAAACCAGAGTCTGCGCTGGGGCTATGTGGCGATATCCGTAATATCACCTTGCCAGTCTCGGTAAATTTGAAAGCGTTAGAGAGAAAATTGTTCAATATTTGTTCCAGACGTTGCCCATCTGTTCTGATCGATTCGGGTGCCGTGTCGATGATATTCAACTCGAATTTCAGATTGTTCGAGGTTGCAACCGGATCGAACAACCGGTGCAAACCGGCTATAATGGACTCAAGTTCTACCGATTCATAATTAACCGTCAACATGCCGGCCTCCACCTTCGACAAGTCCATGATGTCATTGATTAGGTTTAATAAATCCTGACCGCCTTCGTAGATAATTTTGGCATCTTCAATTTGCTCATCCTGCAAGTTGCCGAGGCGGTTGGACATCAAACTTTTCGACAGTAATAACATGCTGTTTAACGGGGTGCGAAGTTCGTGCGACATATTGGCCAGGAACTGCGATTTATAGGTGCTGATCACTTTAAGTTTATCGGCTTGTTCTTCAAGCTCGATCTGAGCCTGCTTGAACGATACATTGCTCGCTTCGATTTCTTTTTTCTGCTTTTGCAGCGATTCGGTCTTTTCCTCCAGCTCTTCATTGTAACTACGCAATTCTTCCTGTTGAGCCTGCAATTCCTCGGATTGAGTCTGCGACTCTTCGAGTAGCCTACTAACCCTTTCCTGATTTTGTCCCGCTCGCACCGCTATTGCGATGGCATCTGAAACCAATTCGACAAACTCTACCTGCAAGTCGGTGAATGGCTTGAAGGATCCGATTTCGATCGCACCGGTTACTCGGCCTTCGAGCTTTAGCGGCACTACCATCAAGTGACGGGGTACTGCCTTACCGAGGCCCGAATTGATCTCAATATAGTCATCCGGCAACTCTGATACCATGATCGTATTAGCGTCCAGAATAGCCTGGCCTACCGTGCCTTCTCCAGACTTTATCGTTTTCGAGGCATGCTTGCGGTGAGAATAGGCGTAACTACCTGTTTGGGTGTAGGTATCTTCTTCATTGGCTAAATAAATAACACCGACTGAAGCACCCACATATTTTGCCAAACCAATTATTATACTGTTACTCAGCTCATCTAATGCCCGACCTGCAACCATACCCATGACACCCGCCATCTCTGCTTGGCCTGTTTTACTCCACTGAGAACGGTCGTTTAGTCCATCGGAACGCATGATGACGTTAAGCACATTGCGGATCATAAAAAAGGAAAAGATCGCGCCTAAAAGAATACTCAACGCCATTGCGATGAGAATCAGAAAAAAATTCTCGCTGTACACGCGATTACCCAGATCTCGATCAATGGCTCTCGATAGTTCATTCTGGGTAACGAAAATTCTGATCAGTACTTCTGCCTGATCCGATAATTTCCGGCCTTGACCCGAGGCCAGATCGAATGCGAACTGATTGCCATTTTGCCTCGAAAGCACTCGAACCTGTTCATTGAGCGCCAGATATTTTAACCAGGATTGCTCAAAATATATCAACTCGTCTAATTCCTCACCACTGGCCATACTTTTGAAGCGGTTGAGCTTTACTTGCAAGTCAATTTTGAAGACCTCTATTGTATCTGCAAAGCCGTCCATACCCGCCTGAGTTTTTTCGAGGATTAGGTTTTTCTCAGCTCGGTGTATTGCTAACATGATCTGAATCATGCGAGAAGTGAGTAGTTTGTGGTCATTTGCCAGCACCAGCAGCTTTGCGTTCTCGGTACTGACTAGGATATTTCCCTCGACGATAAGGTCCAGCTGTAGTTCAGCTTCACCCGCCAATTGGCGTCCTTCACCCGTGGCCAGATCAAATGCGCGTCGGTTTCCATTTTCTCGAGAAAGTTTACGTACCTGGCTGTTGTGTGCGCGGTAATTCTTATAAGCTAATTTCGATTTTTGCAACGTATCAATATTTTCGTTGGCTGTTTCAAGTTTCACCTGCAATTGAACGAAGCGCCTATCGATTTCGGTTTCTAGATCCGACATTACCTGTATGTAGATGTCTTTGTCAGTCTGGGTTGGCGCCAGAATTAGGTTTTTTTCTGCACGCTGATATTCCACTACATTGCGCAATAGTCGTGATGACGACTTAATAATCAAGCCGTAGCGCGCCAGCTTGACCGGATCGTTAGCGATAGTGGCTTCCTGAAAACGGTCTTCGAGAAAAGCGCCAATTTTGATGAGTGATTCTTCGATAATTCTGAAAGATTGTTGCGCGTCACCAGAAGACAAGTCGAGTGCGCGAAAATTGGAATTAAGCAGAGTTAGTTCTAGCACCCGATTGTAGACATCGGTCCAAAGTTCCCATTTACGCGAAAAATTGTCTAGATTAAAAGTACCTGCTTTTCCCGTCAGTTCTCTTAACGACGTCCGGTTGGTGGATAAATCATCCTGTAAGGTTTTAATTTTGTTCGCGTACTCACGCATTTCATCGACGCTAGTTGATAAAATGACATTTCTTTCCGTCCGCAATATCAACAACATATCTTTTTGAATCTGGGTGCCGTAAATAGCTTTTAGTTGGGCCTCAGCTGCTTGCTTTTTGTGGCTTTCTGCTTTCCGGTCGTTCACTAGAGCAACATTACGTAGTGCTACTTCAGCGTTGTCGAAAGCTTTTCGCGCCGACGTCGAAGATAAATTTCTGGCTTGTGCATTTGAGTTCAACCGCGCATATTCACGAACCTTGTTGTTAACGTCCATATACTCGGTTAATTTTTGACGGAACGCGTCAATCGTGCCTCTGTTTTCCTGAACGACTATTGATTGAATTAAATCCAAGCGTTCAATTAAATTGCGATAATTTTGGTCAATAGATACTGCGTATTTATCCATTTCAACTTGGGTTTGAGCGGCAATAATATCTTGTTCCGCACGAGTTATCTTCAGTAAATCTTGCTGAATCTTTTCGCCGATTTGTACCTTATTGGCTGAAAATTCCAAAATATTGTTCATGTTTTTCTTAAGAGTGTCTAATGCGTTAATACCCACCATTCCGACACTTAAAATGGCAATAATCAATGTGACACTGATCAGCGCCAATTTAATACCGATAGCCCGGGCAGACTCATTTTTGATTCTATGATCCATTTAATATCATCCAATGTTATTAATGTTCAAAAAATTTTCTAATTTTAATCTAGGGCGATATAACTCATGCTCCTGTTAACAGTGATATTGATAGCAAAGTAGAGGGTCAGAGTTATTCAACATACCATAAATCTTTTATGGCTTCTTTATCCTCTAAAATATGTTTGAATTAGCTGCAACAGTTATTCATAACAGTTAATTTATTAATAAAACTCTTAGCATTAACCAGAGAACTTTCATGTAGGGCCGGTGAAGGAACTACAGCCAAAGTTTTCGATAGTTATTGACCTAAAATCCAATTAATTTATCAGACTAGTATAGATATTCGTATAAATATATTAACATCAAAGCTCCTTCTTTTCGGTGTACTTAGCTTGCCTTCACAAAAGGATATTGTGATAAAAAAATTTATGAAAACATTAGTTTCTTAAGATTTTAATATTTTTTCCATTGCAGCTTCCGCTGTAATGGCTGTGTGTTGGAATATTAACCACTCGGTAGGCTGCTGAAAACAACAGAACAAATAAAAAGAGAATCGTCGTCCCGTTATTTGTCTTGCTTAATATTACCTAATGGATAACTTTTTTGGCTTTAAAAGTAAATAATCAAGATAGGGATGAATTTATGATTTGATTTGGTAGATTGATATTGACCGGAAGGCCTTTTATACTTAATTAAGTATAATTTAGTTGCTGAATTTTAAAAAGATTTGCTTGTTAGTTTTATTAACATTGACTAAAAGTGTTTAAATTTCCAATAATTCCCTTTTAACCATAGACGTATTGGTATTACCAGAAACATAAAGGGGTAATGAAAATAAAAACAATTTAACTTTCTGAAAAATATAGATTGGATTAATTACCATCAAAACCATATTGATATAGACCTATATATTTTAACTTAAAAATCTTAATAAGAGACTGAAAAATGAATAAAATTAAACGAACTGGATTAGCTGCAATCATCCTTATGATATCAACCGCAGTGACCGCAGAAACTCGTATTACTTATAAATCGGCCAAAACAACGTCATCCTATTATCAGATGGCGGTACAAATTGCCGAAGCCATGAAGACTGGGTCAGAGGGTGGCATTATCGTGACGGTGGAAGAAAGTCAGGGTTCAGTTCAGAATGTTATGGAGTCGGTGGTACGCTCTGGCAATTATGTATTTACGACACCTCCGGGACTGGTGAAGCTTGCCAAAACTGGGGAGGCTATGTTTAAGACAAAGCAGAATCCAAAATTTAAAGACATTCGCGCATTGTTTCCTATCCCTTCTTTGACCATGCATTTTGTTATGAGTGATAAGAGTGGTGTGAAGGATTTTGCTGGTATGGAAGGTAAAACAATCTTGTTAGGTAAAGGTTCTTTTGGTGCTAAAGAAGGCGCTAAATATCTCAAACTGTTTGGCCTTGAAGGTAAAGTTAATCTGGCAGAAGTCGAGCTATCTAATGCGGTGCCTGCACTTAAAAACGGCCAGATTGACGGCTTTGTTACGGCGGGTTCTTATCCTGCACCAAACGTAATTGAAGCAGCAGCCGGAACTGGCGTTAATGTTATATCGTTGAATGATGAACAAATCAAAGCTAGTAAGCGAACCCGGTTGGTTATTCCTGCTGGCACGTATGCGGGACAAGATAAAGACATTACAACAACTTCTTTACCAGTGGTTGCCTATACCACTACACAAATGGATGATGCGACAGCTTATGCTTTAACTAAAACTTATTGGCAGCAGAAAGCCGCCATGAGTGCTTCTGCCAGCTGGTGGAGTGCAGTTGATGAAAACCTATTGGTTAATATTGAAGGTCAAATTCATCCTGGTGCAGTAAAATACTATAACGAAGTGGGATTTGTCTTAACAGCAGCTCAGCAATAAATGCAGTTTGAAAATGGGTTTACCTTTTTAAACAACGCCCCGTTAATTTCTGATTACTTATAATGCCTAATTATCGCTCACTAGTCTGGCCTGTGCTTGGGGCCATTTCAATCGTATTTCATCTCTGGCTGATTTTCTCTGGTCTGATTCCTAATCTTGTCAGCCGCCCCTTGCATATGGCCTTAGCATTGCCTTGGGTGTTTATTTATATAGCTAAATCACGATTTCAACGTCTGACTGGAAGTGTGCTCTGTGCTATTGGCGTTGCGAGCTGCCTCTGGATTGCAGCCAATCAGTCTATGCTGGGTGATCAGTATGCGTATCTTAGTAACTCTTTCCAGTTTGTTATTGCAGTTTGCCTTTTGCTGGTAACGCTAGAAATGGCAAGACGCGCCATCAGTTGGCCACTTCCTATGGTTGCACTCATTGCTTTGGCATATGGTTTATGGGGGCAATATATTCCGGGTGAATTCGGCCATCCTGGCACGCCAACAGCTAGCTTCCTAGGTACTCTGACTATTGCAGAAGGCGGTATATGGGGTAAGTTAACCGGAATTTCAGTGAATATTGTTGCCATCTTCGTTATTTTTGGCGCGGTACTAAATGCGGGCGAAGCAGGGCAGGGCTTTATGAATGTGGCCGCCGCGGCCGCTGGTCGATTACGTGGTGGCGCGGCGAAAGTATCCGTCATTTCATCAGCTTTATTCGGATCAATTTCGGGTTCGGCTTCAGCCAATGTTGCCTCAACCGGCGCTATTACGTTACCCGCAATGACTAGACTAGGTTACCCCCGTCCCTTTGCCGCCGCTGTTGAAGCAGTGGCTTCTTCTGGAGGACAAATTATGCCGCCTCTGATGGGGGCCGGCGCGTTTGTTATGGTCGAATTGACGGGTGTCCCTTATAACAGCATTATGGTCGCAGCTTTGCTACCTGCAATTCTCTATTTTTTTGCGGTCTGGGTCGGTATCGATGCCTTTGCCAGCCGCTATGACTTAAAAGCAGTTCCACAGGATGAGCGGCCCGAACTCAAACAAGTCATTATTACCTCAGCTTTTTTCTTAATACCCTTCTCAGCCCTGTTGTGGGGTATGTTTGGAGCCGAATTAACACCCCAGTATGCGGCTTGCATGGCTATTATTGTGGGTGCAGTTTTATTATGGATTGATAGAAATCTAACGTTTGATACTAAACGAAGCCTGAAACGAATAGAAAGTGTATGCCTTAATAGTGGTGTGCAAATTGCCACTATTGCATCCATTATTTTATGTGCATCCATTATTATTGGTGTGCTGGGTATTACCGGCCTGGGAGTAAAAATCACTTCATTGATTCTGTCTGGTTCGGGTGGAATGCTATGGCCAGCTTTATTGCTAACTGCGTTCGCTTGTCTTATTTTGGGAATGGAAGTGCCCACAACTGCGGCGTATGTTATCTGTGTTTCTGTTGCTGGTCCGGCGTTGATTAAACTAGGACTAGAACCGTTACAGACTCATCTATTTATTTTTTGGTTCGCATTGTTGAGCACCATTACCCCACCGGTTTGTGGGGCTGTCTTTATTGCTGCTGGTATGGTGCAAGAAAACTGGTTGAAGGTTGCCGGCATTGCGATGTCATTGGGCATAGGACTGTATTTAATCCCATTGGGCATGATCGCTAATCCGGCTTTAATTGAGCTTGAAACTGCGGTGATTCCATCCTTGCTGGCAGCAGCGAAGATGGCGCTCGCCTTAGTTATGATATCTTTTGGGATCATAGCGCCTAAAGCGCCTTTTATTAGAATTTTCTTGGTGTTAGGTGGTTCGATTATTCTTTTTGTGTAAAAGGTTTAAAATAAAACTGTAGTGAATTCCTTTATGGCTTTAAATGGTTTTTAATTATACTGTCGTAACGAATAGACATAAACGTATTAAGGATATTGAAATATGAGCGTAACAATGGCCCCATCGCTGAATGTTTTTGGCGAAAAACTGATTTCTTGTAGCGAAGCCCCTATGACCGGTTTTTTTCGTGATGGATGCTGTAATACTAGTGATCAAGATGCGGCTTCACATACAATATGCGCTGGTGTGACTGCTGAGTTTCTAGCTTTCTCTAAAAGTAATGGCAATGACCTCAGCACGCCTCGACCAGAGTATGGCTTTGCTGGCTTAAGGCCCGGAGATTCCTGGTGTTTATGTGCTTCACGCTGGTTGGAAGCGCACGAAAATGGGGCTGCACCGCATATACATTTAACGCGCACTCACCAATTAGCACTTGAAATTGTGCCCATTGAAACCATGAAAGCTTTTGCGGTTGATGTGAACTAGGAAGTTAAGCGCTCAATTACTCAAGTCGTAGAGCATATTAACGCAAATCTGAAAGATTTTAGTCATGCGCATCTTCCAGTTATTTTTAGCCACGATAATGCTCCATTCCATGGCCTCTAACCAGCTGTTTGCTAACGATGCAACATTGTCCAACATCGAACAGTTGCGCTGGGTCAACAGAATAATTCTAGTGAGTGCAGATCAGCACAATGAAGTCGAGGTTATCACTCAATTTCGTCAAGCTAAACTAGAAATCGATGAGCGTCACCTCCTTTGGTTTGTGCTGTATGGCGAGCAACTAACAAGTAATTATGAGGGTAAAATTAGTGAGAATTTTGCCCGTGTCATTAACGAAAAGTACCTCGATAAATCTGTAAATTCTGTACTTATAGGTAAGGATGGTGGCGTAAAAGATCGGCAAAAATTGTTGAGTCTCAATTCAACGTTAGCGCTTATTGATGCCATGTCAATGCGCCAGTCAGAAATTAAGCGCAATAAAGATTAGTTAATCATTGCCGCTCAGGTGGTTACCTTCTTTAGCAGCGGCCCCGCTTTGGAATAAAGTCTTAACTGGGCTAAATCGTCTCCTCTCGTTGCTCCTGGGTTTACAATAGCGAGTGGCTTGCCGATTTTTTGCGCCTGTCGGCAGAATCGAAACCCCGATAAAACCGATAACGAGCTTCCTATTACCAACAAAGCATCCGCATTTTCTAACGCGCCCATACAACGCTCAACGGTTGGACGCGGAACGCTTCCACCAAAAAATACGACGTTCGGCATTAGGTTGTCGCCGCAGCTTTTGCAGGTTGGAGAGGAGAGTGAAGTAATGAGTGATTCAGGGACTTCCATATCGCCATCGGGACGTGGGGTTTGCGATATCTGCTGCGGAAGATCGTTCTCTTCTTGCAATATGGATTGTATATGACTTCGAGTGTAAATGGTGGCGCAACCTAGACAACGCACCTGATCTACTCGCCCATGCAAGTCCACTACATTTTCACTACCAGCCTGCTGGTGTAGCCTGTCAACATTTTGTGTAATGAGGAGTTCAACTTGGCCCCGCTGTTCCATTCCAGCCAGTGCCACATGTGCCAAATTCGGTTTGGCGTCACGCATCAACGGCCAGCCGTAATAGGATCGAACCCAGTAACGTTGGCGTGTATGCGCGCTAGTCAAAAAACCTCGCTCATGAATAGGCGTATGCGATAACCACTTGCCTGTATTATCACGATAAGTGGGTATGCCTGAGGCTTGGCTAATACCCGCGCCCGTTAATACCAGTACCCTTGGGTGGTTATCTAGGAATTTAGTTAGCAGCGAGCTTTCTTTAGTTTGATTGTTCATAATTAATCTATACGCACAGCGAAACGATACGGATGCTTTGACATAACTAAAGACGGTAGGCTTGTTAACGGTTGAAAAGTAAATCAATGGAATCTAAATTAGTACGAGTCTGTCGTCTTTGCTGACCTAAAATTAATGAGTATGGTTCTAAAAAAATAGCTATCTGATCATAGCAGCCACAGATCTAGTCTTAAGAAAGAATAAAATTTTAATACCCTGAAGACCCGCAATGTATCTAAATTAGCCATTCGAGAAGGTCCGGTAGTAAGCGCTATAATTGTTATATCTGATTAATACGAGGATTCATCTGGTCCGTATAAGTAATTAAGTTAATTAGCCACAATAAATTAAAATGTCTTCCAAGTATCATTAACTTTCCAGCTTGAAACCCATTCAGGAATATCAATTTCTGGCATGGGTCTAGCAATGGCATAACCTTGTGCCAACTGACACCCCAATTTTAGCAGTGCTTCTCCATGGGCAATAGTTTCTACACCCTCAGCAATTACTTCACGCTGAAATGTTTTAGCTAACCCTATCACGCCTTCCACAATCGCTAAATCATCAGTATCTTCTAACATGTCACGCACGAAACTTTGGTCGATTTTAATCATGTATGCTGGCAGACGTCTGAGGTGGTTGAGGGACGAATATCCTGTACCAAAGTCATCTAAGGCAAACCTTACGCCCAGCTCATGGCAGGCCTCTATGGTTGCAGATAGCCGGCCAATGTCACTTAATTCACTGGTTTCTAGTATTTCTAGTTCCAGTTGATTTGACTTTACTTCGGGATAAGCTGCCAACAAAGTTGCTAAGTGGGCAGTAAAGTTATCTTGTTGCAACTGATAGGCGCTAATATTGACACTAACCGCTAGGTTTAGCCCTATGCTTTGCCACTGGCTTATTTGGTTTAGTGCGGTGCCTATAACCCATTCACCCACCTCAGGACCAATGGCATGGCCTTCTATTGCAGGTAAAAATTCTAAAGGTAGTACTAAGCCACGGTTAGGATGCTGCCAACGGATTAAAGCCTCTACACCTATTACTTCACCCGTGAGCATATTCACTTTGGGTTGGTAGTGCAGAACAAACTCACTGTTACTCAAAGCTAAACGAATATTGTTTCTCTCTTTTTGCTGAATCTCGATTGCATTATTGTTATCAGTATCAAATAAATGATAACGATTCTTACCTTCTTGTTTAGCGATATACATTGCTTGGTCGGCATGACGCATGAGTTGATCCGCTTCTACACCATCTTTCGGGTAAAGAGTTACACCGATACTCGTTGACACATCTACTAAGACATCATCTAGGATGGCAGGATTTGAAGCGGCCTTTAGTAGCCGTGCTAATACTGGTTTTATATCGTCAATATTATCCAAATCAACGATTAAGGCAATAAATTCATCACCCCCAATACGCGCCAAAGTATCACCTTCCCGTAAGGCCTCTTTCATATGTTTTGACAATGCAACGAGCAGTTTATCCCCTATAGAATGTCCATGGGTATCATTGACTGCTTTAAAGCCATCTAAGTCCAGAAATACAACAGCTAGCGACTGATTACGACGTTTACATTGTGCCATAGATTGACTTAACCGGTCTGCCAGCAAGACACGGTTAGGCAGATTAGTTAGTAAATCGTAATGAGCAATGTTTTCAAGCTTTTCTTCTGCTTGTTTACGTTCGGTAATTTCAGTACGGATAGCTACATATTGAAAGGGTTTGCCCTGATCATCTAAAGTTGGGACGATAGTCGCCTTGGCCCAGAAGTTGATGCCAGTCTTGCTAGTGCTTTTAACTTCACCATGCCATGTCTGACCACTGGAAATAGTCTTCCACCTATCCGCAAAAAATTCCTCTGAATGCTCATCAGACCTGAGTTTCTTTTGATTTAGCTGAAGCAGTTCTTCGCGATCATAACCACTAATCTCACAAAACTTGTTATTCACATAGATAAAATTGTCTGCGGTATCAGTAATACTCACAATGGCATGCTGGTCCAAAGCATGCTTTTGAAAAACTAACGCTTTATTTGCCTGAAGAGCAGCTTCAGTCGCTGCTTTCAGGGCAAGCTCTTTCACTTTTTCTGTGGTGTTGTCGTGAAGGGTGCCAAATGTCAGTAATGGCAATCCATCATTATCGTACGAATACTGCCTTCGAGAAAAAAGATTTTGCTTATTTCCGAGACGAGTAGTGATCTGAAATTCAACATCATAGGCTTTGGTTAGTTTGCTATAAAGATCTATGCTTTTTTTGAAAGTTTCTTTGTCCTTAGGAACAATAAAATTAATTATTGCATCAGTCGTAGTGAAGCAATCGAGTGCTTCTTGTACGGTCATATCAAATATTCGTGCATATTGATCTGAACAAGAAATTAATCTATCTTTCACGAGGTCCCAGCAAAAGTGTCCCATATTGCTAATGGTTTCCGCTTGCTGAAAGAGGGCATGACTTTGCCGTAAATCTTCTTCGGCCCGCTTTCTTTGGGTGATGTTCTGGGTCGTTCCTAAGGTCTTAATAATTCTGCCAAAATCATCGCACACAGGTAAGCCTACTTCTTGGATGTAAGTTCGCTGCCCCCCATTGCAATGACAATACTCAATGCTCCATCCTCCATCCTCGTTTGTTCTTGAGCGATAAATCATAGACACTTCGAAATCGGTCGCGGTCTTCCTCACAAACTAGTCCATAAACGTCTTCAACCGTTGTTATTTCCTCAAGCATTTGTTTGACAGTGAAACCGAAGATTTTGGCATATTGTTCAGAACAAGTAATATATCCTCCTGCTATTTCATCCCACTCCCAATGACCCAGATTACCCATTTCCTCCACCTGACTAAATAGGATCTGGATTTTCCGTAGATCCCTATTTTCTTTAGTCAGGCTATGAAGTTTTTTATGGAGACTGTCGTTCTCTAAAAGTAAGGCTGGCCCATTTATGTCTTTATCCATTTACTTCCTCATCAACTTGGATGGTAACCTCAATCAATAATTAGGTTAATTTTTCATGATGGTAATATTATAACTATAGGATACGTTCAGTGATAATTCTTGAAAGGCTTGAAGTTATAATATGAAGCGTCTGTCAAATCTAGATTACAAGTAATGGTTATTAGCATTATAATAGTCAAATAAACCAGAACAGGAATGAAACCATTAGAGGGATGTTATTTAGTTAATCTCAAGTGACATTGGCAAACATTAATGAAAACTAAATAAACAGTTGCTTATTTGGCCATAGCAGCCACAGGGAAAATATTGAATAGACCTTAAACCTAAATACTCTGAAGGCCCGCCGTATTGTTAAAGTTGCCGATAAACATAAAAAAAGCCATCTCAAGTGTGATGGCTTCTCCTTTGGGACAAAATGTAACAGGTTGGCAGCGATGAGCTGCCATAGGACTTCAGGGTATTAAACTTGATGGCGCCTACGTACAAAACCTAAACCAACTAATCCTAATCCAAATAGGGCGATGACTGATGGTTCTGACACTGCTGAAATTTCCTCTAACTGAAAACCAGATATGACTGCCGCATCAGAACTGTTATACCTAGCCACATTGAGGGTCATTGAGCCACCAGTTGAATTTAATAAATTAAGCAAAGTATAGTGATCATCTTCTGAGTAAGGAGGTGCAATGATAGAGCCTAGTGCAAAACCACTTTCTGCACCTACCGTGTATAAAGATGCGTAACTTGTATTGCTGCCATAGACATATAAATTATAAATGGACAGGTCGTTCAGTCCTGATAAAACTACATCAAAGGTATCCCAAGTTCCGCTAACGAATGTTCGGTCCATTAGCAGCTCGTTGGTGCCGCTGTCACTATATTCCTGACTTGCGGTAGTGCTTACACCTATAGTAGTAACTAAACCTAATGAGTTTAATAAATTAGTTCCACCTGAAGAGGTCAGGCTATTCCAGGTAGTTCCTGTATCTGATGATGCCCCTGTTCCACTGAACGAGGCTTGATTAGTTGGACCAAAGTCAACATTGATAGTACTCGCGGCTGCCGTGCCTACAAAACTTATAAGTAAAGCTCCAATAAGGCTCTTAAATTTGTTATCCATATTTTTTCTCTCCGATGGTTCATAATAAAAATGCATGATATGTTCCAATAATAAATATATGATATTAATCAGTTATTTAAAATATAGTGAGAAAAAAATAAAGGGTTGAAATGGTTGAAAGTGTAAAGATTTTTTACACTTAAAAATCCGAGTGTAAAGGTTCTTTACACTTTAAGAATCTTACTTAATCCAAATCTGGAAAAGGGGAGGGTCGAAGAAGCCAATTACGCAAAGTTACATGAAAGGCTGCTAATCTGCCAAAAGTGGGTATGCCAAGACCCTCTAAAGGGATTTAGACTTTACTTATATAAAGGTTAGTAGTGTTGATAAGATAATTTTCCACTTGGACACATTTTAAGGTGGATATCTGCAAAAGGGTTCAATCTACAATTCGATTTCTTTAATGAATTTGGTTTTTATTCTTTTAAATTAGTCGAATTATAAAGTGCTTCATAACCAAATCGTTTATTGGAGCGTAGCTATGACTATAAAATGTCTCCATCTTTAATAATTACCCCAATTCGTTAGCTGTTTTCTGTTTTCCTGTATGAAGTTAAACTACTAAGAATCGATTATTTAAGCCTAATAATCATTTATTAATAACATATTGGAATATTGGTCTATGCTTAAATTAATTAATAATTGTAATTAAAGCTGAAGAAAAAATGTTTGTACCGATTACGTTTTCCAAGCGGTCAAGCTACTTAAGGTCACTTGCAGAAGATGAGCTTGTTTGGGTTACAGCTAGAGATTTAATAAATAAGATTAACAGGAAGATATTTATGGTGATTAAAAAAACATTACTCAGGCTGAAGCAAATGGGCTTCCCTTTTTAATGTTTACAAGTTTTCTCCGCTCAAACAATCTTTCCCAAAAAATGATGCGCGTCATTTTTTCTATCTATATTGGCGTAACCTGCTTAATAACAGGCATGCAGTTTGTGACTGAATATTTAAAAACACAGGATTCTATCCTCAACGAATTGAAACAGTTGGAAGAAACAGTACACGGTTCAGTTTCTACTAGTTTATGGCAATATAACCATAATCAGCTAAATGTACTCATTGCTGGGCTCGTCAAAATACCAATTATTGAGGGTGTCGATGTCTTCGATAGGAATGCAGTAAATATAATTTCTAAAAGATCATTCACTTCAACATTAGAACCCATGTCAATTTTTGATACGAAATCTGATTTAAATTGGTCGGTTAATGGGGATAAAATATTTCTTGGAACATTAATACTTTATTCATCATCAGAAATCGTTTTGGATAGAGTGTTGTTTGGTTTTTTCTTGATTGCAATTACCGCAATTATCAAGTTTTTTATTTTATTTGGGCTTTTTATTTGGGCTTTTGATCGTTATTTGGCAGGTCCATTTAAAGAATTGATGTCGCAACTAAATGAAGTTCAATTAAACCAAAACATAAGTAAACGGATTAACCTGTCGAAAACTGAAAATAACGAACTTAATCAACTTCAAGACCACATAAATAAGATGCTCACTTCAATTAATAGAGACCGGGAGCGGTTATTAGAAGATGAACAAGCCAAAAGAAATTGGTTAGAAGATGCCGTCACAAAGCGTACAGAGAAATTACTAATCTTGAATGAAAAACTCAAAATTCTAGCAACAAGAGATTCTTTGACCGACACATTAAACCGGGGTAGCTTCTTTGAGTCTGCACAACATTTTCTCGTCCATTCACAGCGCCAAAAATCGTCAGCCTCTTTCATTTTAATGGATTTAGATCACTTTAAAATGATTAATGATACCTATGGTCATTTCATTGGAGACAAAGTACTCATTCATTTCACACATACAATTTTTAACTTTTTGAGAAAGTCTGACATCCTCGGACGACTGGGTGGGGAAGAGTTTGGAGTATTTCTGCCTGATACGGGAATTAATGATGCCTCCATGCTTGCTGATAAAATACGAAAGGCCATTGCCAATTCAGCACTGGAGGTTGATGGTAAAACTGTTACTTATACGGTGAGTCTTGGCGTTGTGTCATGTGAGCCGAAAGACCATTCAATCGACGAACTATTCAAACGAGCCGATTTGAAGCTTTATGGGGCAAAATATAAAGGTCGTGACCGTGTTGAACTCTAATAGACCGAAATCTAAGAAAATAGCTCTACTGACGTTGCTTATGTTTTTTTTGACAGGGGCCTCGATGGCCAGAACTAGTCACGCTGCGACATTAAAGATTTGCTACGACCAGTGGGCCCCAATGACAATATTTCCATCGGAAGGGTCACCAGAGCGCGGGGTTGTTATCGATATACTGAAGCAAATATACACCCCAAAAGGTTATCAACTGGAATTTTATGAAGTTCCTCTGGCAAGAGGGCTTGCTTTGGTGGCAGAGGGTCTTTGCGATATGTTGCCAGAATACCTATTTTCAAAGAATACAGAAAAAGATTTTGTGTATGCCAGCGAAGCAACGTTTGCATACACGACAGCGTTTGTTGTCAGGCAAGATGATCCATGGCGCTATAATGGTATTCAATCCATTAAAGGCAAACGCATTGCAACGGGGCCGGGTTGGGACTGTCCATTTGTCACACCATCATTAGCCAGCACGAGGGCCTCATCGATGTGAATAGTGAGATCGGGAAGGGAAGTACCTTCACGGTTGGCCTGCCGGCAAGTTAGGGCGGGCTCAAGGATGAGTAAAGCCTCGGTTCCTTTTCAACATAACCTAGTCCAGCGTGATAGTGTATTGATCATTGATGACGAGCCCGGTGTACGTTGGTCTCTGCGACACCTCTTAGAAAGTAATGGTTTCACGGTAGCGAGCGCAGCATCCGGTTTTGAGGCACTACAGAGTCTGAAGGCATCGAAGTTTTGCATCGTCTTAGTAGATGCAAAACTCCCAGATATTGACGGGATCGATCTGGCACAACGAATTCGGAGTGAAACACCCTGTCAATCTCCGTTGATTCTTGTCTCCGGCTATTTCTATGATGATGATGAGGTTGTTAGGGATGTTTTGAGTTCTGGACTTTTTGCAGCCTTTGCTACGAAACCGATTGTTCATGATGATTTTCTTGTTCTTGTTCGAGATGCGATTTTGAGCGTTATTCCTATCGTAGGTGAAGATTGATATTGGTAGTTGAAGATTTTGGTACCTACTAAATGTGGGTTCTGAGTTCAAATTCTTAAAAGCCAGATGTAATAGATTCCTTATTGCACGATAACGATACTCACCTAGCTTGCGTGTAATGGTCAGGTATTTCTTTAGATCAGAACAAAGTTTGCTGGTTGCTAGTATACATACAACCCAATATTCATATAATACGTGGCACGATTTCCTAGCTTTGATTACATAATTTTTAAGAATTTAAACTAAATGACCTTATTTAATTATCTGATCAACGCTTTTTTTATATCCCTTCAGATTTGCCATGCTTAAACTTTTGAGACAATACAAACGCCGAAGCTTGATACCGGTTATGTTTTGGCTAATGTTGAAGTTCTTTATGACTGGGGTGTTCTTACCGCTTCAAGCCTTTGCCAATGTTGACTCAAATGGGCCTGAGTATTTTACGGTATGTACTTTTGATGGCTTACAATATGCCACCTGGAATGACGATGGCAGCTTCTCTTATGTATCTCAAGACGACGTTAACTCGAGCAAATCTAATCCAGATCAAAATTCTAAGCATACAACTCACTGTCCACTTTGTGTTTTTCCCGCCGCATCATTTTTATCCAGGCCTGATATAGACTGGGCACCCCACTCGATTTTAATGACAGGCCTTTCTTGGCCTCCTATTCCCCATGTAACTCTTGACCAACCGGTCAAAGGATTTTTCCTTAGTCGCGCGCCACCTCTTTCTTAAGTAGATTTCAATCAATTACGGCTAGCTAGACTAGCAAATTATTTTATCTCCTATTATTAGAGGAACGCCTAATGTCTTACAGACTATTCAATGGTCTGGTCGCGATTGCGATCAGTTCAATTATTTTGCAGTGCCCGCCCAAGCTTATGGCAAAACGATTACAGTAACCGACACACTCAATCGTAAAATCGAATTACCAGCCAAACCCGAACGTATCCTGCTTGGTTTTTACTTCGAAGACTTTTATGCAATTGGCGGTGCCAATGCCTTCGACAAGGTAGTCGCTATTTCAAAATCAACCTGGCATGACTGGCGTCTTTCACAATGGAACACCTATATTAAAGTTAATCCAGAGATCGCCAAACTGGTTGATGTTGGCGAAGTTGACTCGGGTACTTTTTCGATTGAAAAAGCCATTGCATCAAAACCCGATGTCGCGATTCTAGCGGCTTGGCAATACAACGCGCTTGGTGATGTTGTCACTAAACTTGAAGCCGCAGGTATCCCTGTTGTGGTGGCAGACTACAATGCACAAACGGTTGAAAAACATGTCATCAGCACCTTAATGATAGGAAAGATACTGGGCACAGAGCAACGTGCGAAGAAGCTCGCTGATGAATACGCTGCGGCTGTTGAAGATGTAATGCACCGAGTTATGCATCTTGGTGGCGACAAACCAAGAGTGTATGTGGAGCTAGGCAATAAAGGGGCTGATGAATACGGTAATTCGTATCGAGAAGGCATGTGGGGTGGCGTTATTGGACTAGCTGGTGGTAACAACATTGCGATTGGTCAGGCAGGCCAATGGTCACCGCTCAACCCCGAGTATGTCCTGACTTCAGACCCAGAGGTAATTTTCATTGCAGGATCCTATTGGGAGAGTCGAGATAAAGCTGTTTTGATGGGATTTGGTGTTGAACCTGAAACAACACAATCTCGCCTATCAACATTTTTAGGGCGCCCCGGTTGGTCGAATCTTTCTGCAGTAAAGTCACAGCAAGTTCATGCGCTTTATCATGGTGGCGCTCGTACACTTTATGATTACGCGTTTCTTCAATATATCGGCAAAGCTCTCTACCCAGAAGCCTTTGCTGATATCGACCCAGAGGAAACGCATCGGCGTTTTTACGAAACTTACTTACCGGTAAGTGCTGAAGGTGTCTTTATGACTCGGTTGAAATCGTCACCGTAGTTTTTCAACTCGATTATAAAAAAACATATATCGGAGCAACCTGTTTGCTCCGGTATTACTGGGGAACTCTTATGACTTCAATTGCCTATCGAAAGATGGCTCGCCATCGGCTTGGCTGGCTAATTACAGGTGTCACATTACTGTTGCTATCGATACTAATCGATTTATCAACTGGTCCAGCATTGCTCAATATTTACGACGTTTTCAGCACTTTTTTTAGTCCTGAAAAAATGAGTGACCCGATGGTTTACGTCATCGTTCATAACATTCGCTTACCGATGACTATGATGGCTATTGTGGTAGGCGCATCGCTCGGAGCTGCTGGCGCGTTAATGCAGACTATTCTTGGCAATCCTTTGGCAAGTCCATACACGCTTGGTTTTTCTGCGGCCGCTGGATTTGGTGCTGCAGTCACTATTTTGTTTGGGCTAGAATTGCCTTATTTTCCAGAACTTTCGGTGCCTTTTTTTGCGTTTATTGCAGCCAGTACCGCCTGCGCTCTGGTCTATGGTGTTGCACAACTTAAAGGTGTAACGGCAGAGGTTATGGTGTTATCTGGCATTGCAACGTTGTTTTTGTTTCAATCACTTCAATCTTTAGCTCAGTACATGGCATCACCTGAAGTATTGCAGGAAATTGTTTTCTGGCTTTTTGGCAGTATGTTGAAAGCCAACTGGTTTTCAGTTTCGGTTGGTTCTTCAATATTTCTATTCAGTGTTTTAGTTTTGACAAAAGATTGTTGGAAACTGACAGCACTCAGACTCGGTGACGATAGAGCGCTCAGCCTAGGGGTTAACGTTCAGCGACTGCGCCTGAAAGTATTTGCCGTCGTGTCATTACTGACTGCTGGTGCAGTCGCATTTGTCGGTACCATTGGGTTTATCGGTTTGGTCGCACCGCATATTGCAAGAATGTTAGTCGGAGAAGATCATCGACTACTATTGCCATTTTCCAGTATCACTGGTGCTGTTTTGATGGTTGCAGCGTCTATTATTTCAAAAGTAATATCACCCGGATCCATCGTACCAATTGGCATTGTGACTGCTGTTGTCGGTGTACCTTTTTTATTCGGGCTCATCCTAACCAATAAACGAGGGAGCTGATTTTGTTAGAAATATCCCATTTAAATGTTAGTTATGATTCAGTAAAAATTCTTGACGATCTGAATTTCAAATTAGAGCGGGGTAGTTTCACCGCTTTGCTGGGGCCAAATGGCACGGGTAAATCGACATTACTAAAAGCAATGGCCAATTTAATCCCCTCGAGTGGTGAAGTAACCTTTTGTGAGGATGACCAGTCAACTAGAAACGCCAGAGCCAATGTCTGTGCCTATATGCCACAGGATACTGGCATAGCCTCGACACTAACAGTTCTCGAAGTGGTATTGCTGGGACGTATCGTTTCATTAGGACTAACCGTGCCAAAAGCGATTCTTGACGAAGCCAGCCAATACCTGAATCGATTTGGACTAGAGAATTTTGAATCACGCAGGTTGAACACGCTCAGTGGAGGCCAACGACAATTGGTTTATCTTGCACAATCACTGTTCAGAGACCCGTCAGTACTGCTGTTAGACGAACCAACCTCCGCACTCGATTTGCGCCATCAACTCATCGTGCTTGATCACGTTGCAAACTACTGTAGAAACTTGAAGGGAACGGCTGTTGCTGCGATGCACGATTTATCTCTCGCGGCTAAGTATGCTCAAAGAATTATCTGTCTTTCAGAAGGGCGGGTAATTGCCGATGGCACTCCGGAAAAAGTTTTAACCAAGGCACTCATCCGGAAAGTTTATAGGGTCGAGGCAGATGTTTTTTCGGGAACTAATGGTGTTTTACACATTACGGCATTGGCGGCATGTTAATACTCCCAAATTTAAGATAAACACATTATTCCTGCGCTATGTACACGAGGTATAATTGGAACTACCCGCTAATAAAAGTCTCTGTATAACCTTCTGATTGCGCATGAATAAAAATAAATTTTATTTCTGTCGAAAAGAAGGTGTCAGATTTTTTTAATATTACTTTCTCCATACGTCAATTTTACACTTCAGACCAGAACAACCGATGTACGCGATCAATTCAAGACTATGGTTTCTTTTTTAGAGGTGAAATACTGTCATAATCGAATTGACCTTCCAGCTACTGGAAGCATTATGTTAAGGTTAATTCAGAACAAGCGACATCATCATGGAAAGCGATAAATCACTAACCTTCGGCGTGCAAAAGATGAGCTGTGCCTCCTGCGTTGGGCGTGTGGAAAAAGCCTTACGGGGTGTGAGCGGAGTGCATGAGGCACATGTAAACTTTGCTGCAGAAACGGCGACTATCAGTATCAATGAACCATTTATAGTTGCTGATGTAACCTCAGCACTGGACGTCGCTGGCTACCCTGCTGAACTAAGCACTTATCGCTTTAGCATCGAAAACATGTCCTGCGCGTCATGTGTTGGTCGAGTTGAGCATGCCTTGGCGGTCATTCCTGGTGTCTTGTCTGTTGTCGTAAACTTAGCTAAAGAGGAGGCGACTGTTCGGGTGATCGGAGCCTCGGTATCGCCTGCTGATATTGCCAAAACTGCAAACGCAGCGGGATATCCAGCGACTTTGTCCACTGATCACGGCGCAGCAGATTCAACCGCAGGCCGCAAAGCCGAAGAGGCAATTCACCTGCAACGCATGACGTTGTTTTCGGCTGTCCTGACCATGCCCGTCTTTATCCTTGAAATGGGTAGCCATATGGTTCCCGCCATTCATGACTTAATCATCAACACGATAGGCATGGAAGCTAATTGGGTTATCCAATTTTTTCTAACGACGATTGTACTAGTCTGGCCCGGACGCCAATTCTACCTTAAAGGTTTCCCGGCACTCTTCAAAGTCGCCCCAGACATGAATTCGCTGGTCGCACTTGGGTCGTCAGCTGCATGGGGTTTTTCCACAGTGGCGCTGTTTGCACCGACGCTTTTGCCTGATGGTTCACGCGTGGTCTACTTTGAAGCGGCCGCTATGATTGTAACGCTCATTCTTTTGGGTCGTTTTCTTGAAGCTCGTGCGAAAGGGCGAACCGGTCAGGCAATTCGCAAGCTCGTTGGTCTCAGAGCCAAGACTGCGCAGGTGGAGCGGAATGGGCAACAGATCGAAATAGCTGTCGACGATATTGTAGTAGGGGACCTCATCCAGGTGCGACCAGGCGCAAAGATCGCTGTCGATGGGATTGTCGTTAAAGGGGTGTCTTACGTCGATGAAAGTATGATTACAGGTGAGCCTGTTGCAGTAGAGAAATCGACTGACACAGAAGTCGTGGGCGGCACTGTTAATGGCACTGGCGCACTGACATTCCGTGCGACAAAGGTGGGTGGTGATACTATGCTGGCACAAATTATCCGTATGGTCGAAGATGCGCAGGGCGCGAAATTGCCAATTCAGGATTTGGTCAACCGCATAACACTTTGGTTCGTACCGGCAGTCATGGGAGTAGCCTTGTTAACATTTTTGACTTGGTTGTTGGTTGGCCCTGACCCTGCATTCAGCTTTGCCTTGGTGGCGAGCGTCGCCGTTTTGATCATCGCCTGTCCTTGTGCAATGGGATTGGCGACCCCAACGTCTATCATGGTGGGCACTGGCCGCGCCGCAGAGCTTGGTGTGTTGTTTCGGCGTGGCGATGCGCTACAGAACTTGAATGAAGTAAGGACGATTGCTTTGGACAAGACGGGAACGCTGACCGAGGGCCACCCTGAATTAACAGACCTAACATTATTGAATGGGTTTGAGGAATCTGTTGTTCTGCGCCTTGTCGCCTCTGTTGAGGCCATGTCTGAACACCCCATTGCGGCGGCCATTGTTCGGCATGCAAAGAAGGGTGGTTTGTCCTTAGTACCGGTTGAAGTGTTCAGTTCTATCACCGGTTACGGTGCTAGTGCCGTCATTGATGGTAGAAAAATCCTGGTGGGTGCGGACCGACTTATGATCTGCGAAGGTATCACGCTTGATGATGTGCGTGGCGTTAGTGAAAATCTGGGGCAACAAGGTAAAACACCTCTTTATGCTGCTATCGACGGACAACTTGCGGCGGTTATCGCTGTGTCTGATCCTATAAAATCAGGCGCAGCAGAGGCGATTACAGCCTTGCAAGATTTGGGCTTTAAGGTCGCGATGATCACGGGTGACAATAAAGGCACTGCCAATGCGATTGCGGTAAAGTTAGGTATCGACACAGTTGTCGCTGAAGTGCTTCCCGATGGCAAAGTAGCAGCAATCGAACAACTGCAAGTCGGCGCACGTAAGGTTGCTTTCGTTGGGGATGGAATCAACGATGCGCCTGCTCTTGCCCGCGCAGATGTCGGTATCGCGATTGGCACTGGCACTGATGTGGCAATCGAGGCGGCAGATGTCGTGCTGATGTCTGGTGACCTGAAAGGCGTAGTCAATGCACTGCATGTCAGCCAGCTAACAATGCGCAACATCCGCCAAAATTTGTTTTGGGCATTTGGTTACAATGCCTTGCTTATTCCGGTTGCTGCTGGTGTGTTCTATCCCGTGTTTGGGTTAATGCTGTCGCCGGCCCTTGCTGCTGGGGCAATGGCGCTTTCCAGCATGTTCGTGCTGTCAAATGCGCTTCGCCTGCGTTGGATCACACCAACACTCGCTTAGTCTCAATCAACTGTCAGTATCGGCCCTAGCTCTGTACCGCAGTGACTGAATGGGTATTTTTTAAATAGGCATCATTTAAATAGGGACGGTTATATGAATATCGGAGACGTATCAAAACATTCAGGTTTGCCAGCAAAGACGATCCGCTACTATGAGGATATTGGACTGGTGAAACCGTTACGAGATACGAACGGCTACCGCAGTTTTCGAGACAGCGATATACACAAGCTTGCGTTTATGGGCCGCGCCCGCGCCCTGGGATTCACAATAGAAGATTGTCGAAACCTATTGGCGCTTTGGGATGATCAAGATCGTGCCAGTGCCGATGTACGGGCGATTGCAAAACAGCACTTGGCGCAGATAGAAAGCAAGATAGCGGATCTGCAAGCCATTCGAGAAACTCTCTCCCATTTGGTCCAAGAATGCGCGGGTGATGAACGCCCTGATTGCCCAATTTTAAAAACATTAGAAAAATTTCCAATGTAATAATGATGGAACTCTTCAAAGAACATTTAAATCGATTTTTCCTAATAGCTCTTAACCATTGCCAATTTTTAAAAAGGGGTATAGCAGAGCTTAGAAAAATGCAGGGTTTATTTATCCGAAGAAGTCATTCAGGGTTGAATTTAATACAGCTAGAATTTAGCTGTCCTGAACGGTAGTGGTGTAGTTCTTACCCTTATTATTTGTCGATCTAGAGTCGGACCGCACCAAGTACTTTTACCTACAAAGCAGTCAATTCTGCGTTAATGATCGTCGGAGTCAAAATTCTCATGTTCGAGAACCTCCTGTTCTAACCAATCACGAAGGATAACGATGTCTTTTCGCTGCCCTTGCGCTTCCGGGTAACATAAATAGAAACTGCTGCCCAACGACAGATTAAGATCAAATGGAGCAATAACCCGTCCTGCGGCGATATCTGGTGCCGAGAGAGTCCGCCAGCCCAACACTACGCCTGCACCATCAATAGCAGCCTGCAATCCGTGATCCGGTAAGCTGAAATGAGTGCCACGCGATGCATCTACGCCACTGGTGCCTGCCGATTTCAACCACGTCTCCCAGGTTGGTGCCTCAGAGTCATAGTCCATTGAATGGTTGTGCAGGAGCACATGGTTGCAAAGATCATCTGGAGTATCAAGTGGGCTTAATCCTTCGAGTAACCGGGGACTGCACATCGGCGTTACCGATTCATCGAAAAGCTTAATTACCTTCAATCCTGGCCAGTTGCCGTGCCCTAATCTAATGACTGCGTCATAGTCATCACGCTGAAAGTCGATCAGCCCCAGCCCAGTTGCTATTCGCACATCGATTTTCGGATGTAGCGCATAAAATTTCTGTAATCGGGGGATCAACCACATAACTGCAAAGGTTGGCGCAACGCTCAACGTCAGAGTTCCGCGGGAGTCATGGTCGATTACACGCTCCATCGCCTTGTCGAGTTGAAGGAAAACGTCACTGAGTTCAGAAAAGAGTGACTGCCCCGATTCTACTAGCACTAATCCTTGCGTTCTGCGCCGGAAAAGTGGAAAGCCCAGGAACTCCTCAAGCTTTTTCACTTGATGGCTTACGGCAGCGGGCGTTACTGACAACTCGTCGGCAGCCTTTACAAAGCTCAAGTGACGCGCTGAGGCCTCGAATACACGAAGCGCATTAAGTGGATAAATTCGTCGGGACATAGGATTGCCTAAGTATTTCTAAGTCTGCGCGAGAATTTGTCGTTTGTCGAGAACTGAAAATAGGCCTAAAAAGTACACCTGGCTGAGAGACTAATCAGGTTCGGCCTAAATCTTTTAACTCATCGATGGAGAAATGATCCATGAAAAACACGACTGAATTGAATGCATATACGGCGAAGGAAGTAAGTCTCACTCTTAATGAAACTTATCCCGACTCAACGTACGGGGCTGTTCTAACGCTGGATCAATATGACACGGCAGAAACATACAGCCCGTTTGACGATGTGGATTTGAATGCGGTTCCTGGGGTTCTGGATGCCTACCTCGATCACCATCAGCGTCAGTGGCTGTAGGACTTGTAGTCATGCAGCATCTCCCAGTTCCGCCATTTAATCATGAAACCGCGCTTGAAAAAGTTCAAGTGGCTAAAGACGCCTGGGCTACGCGTGACCCTGAGAAGATAGTTTTACTCTGTTCTCCGGTCTGTATTTGGCGCAGCGGTGATGACTCATTTCAAGGTCGTGCAGCGATCAGATATTTCCTCAATAGCCAATTGGCGCTTGCCACTCAGTATCAGTTAATGATGGAACTGTGGGCGTTTAACGATAATCGGCTGTCGGTGGGTTTTGAATGTGAAAGGAAAAATACCTCCAGCGGCAAATGGTATCGGAGCCACAGAAACGAACATTGGGAATTTGATTCGGATGGGTTCATGACTCAGCGTGACATGAGCGCTAACGATACTTCTATCTCAAGCGGCCAACGTCGTTTGGGGCCTACAAACCCTTAACGAGGGAGACAAAACTATGAAAATCAATGTGTAACTCGATACCCCACCAGCTACTGGCATCACCGGTTTCGGTGAACGGTTAGCCTTTTAATTATTTATTTTGGAGAATAGAAATGAGAGTACAAACTATGAGTAAGGCCGCGTTATGGCTTTTCCTTGGAATGCTAGTTTTAGTCGGTTTTCAATCGCCAGCAAGCGCTGAAAACGAGCTTAACGTCAATTATCAAACGATCACCGTGGAAAACATCAATATCTTCTATCGTGAAGCGGGCGACCCAAGCAAGCCCACCATATTGTTGCTGCATGGCTTTCCAACGTCATCGCACATGTTCCGCAATCTGATACCGGCACTTTCCGATCGGTTTCATGTTATCGCCCCCGACTATCCCGGATTCGGTAACAGCTCTAAACCTGATGTCAAAGATTTCGACTACAGCTTTGATCACCTGGCCGTTTTAATGGGCAAGCTGGTCGAAAAACTC
>Ga0208413_1000103_pt1 | contig 73595 bp, 70 predicted proteins | sample AntAceMetag02UKD_FD_184761 | JGI IMG/M metagenome (GOLD analysis project Ga0208413, IMG submission 184761) | Saline lake microbial communities from Ace Lake, Antarctica - Antarctic Ace Lake Metagenome 02UKD (SPAdes) (version 2) | ecosystem: Environmental > Aquatic > Non-marine Saline and...
CTTGTTCAGCTTGGCCTGATTTAGACCATGCATAGCCGCCACCGCACGTGAGCGACAACAAACCCACCGCACCTGCAGCTTGCAACCAACCACGGCGACGTTGCAACAGGGGCGTTTTAAACTGCTCAGCTTTATTCATGGCTACAAACTCCTAGGGTTCAAACCCTCGTTCAACGATGTGGTGGCGCTTAGCCACGCAGGCAACAAGGCACTCACCATCGTAATAAGACCAAGCCCGGCCACAATTACCACGGTTTCGCCGCTGAGCCATGCATGACTGAGCACCACGCCGGTGGCGCTGCGCAACAGCTCGCCGCCTATCGCAATGGCCGTGTGCAACATCCCAATACCCAACAGCGAGCCCAAACAAAAAGTGGCGAGCGCCTCAGTCAGCACCACAGCAACCAAACCAAGCGACGGTGCGCCGCAGGCACGTAAGACTGCAATTTCTTTGCGCCTGGCGTGCAGCGACATCAGCAAAGTTGCAGCCAAGCCCATACCTGAGCCCAACGCAACCAGCCAGGCCACCGCCGTCAGGGTCGATTGCACAATGCCCAAGGTTTGCCACAACTCGTCTAACGCCACCCCTGGCATCACGGCTGTCATTGGTGGCGTGTCCATGGACTCAATACGGCGGCGTACCCTAAACACTGTGGCCGGGTTGTTGAGGCCTAACAACCAAGCATTGACTTGCCCGCCTTGGCGGTTTTCCAACTGCTGCATCAAGCCCTCAAAGGTGCTTTCAGATGCACCAGCGTGCACCGCTTGGAACCCTGCTAGCGATACCCAAACCGCTTGATCAACGGGTGACCCCGTAGCTGCTAAGAGGCCAACCACGTGAAACTTCACATGGTCATGCTGCTTGGCCAAACCGCTGAATTTGCCGTGAGAAAAATTCATCTCACTGCCCAAACTGGCGCCCAAAGCTTGGGCAGCCTTGATACCCAACACAACCTCCGTTGGGGCATCAAACACACGGCCTTGGGCAAAGGCCAGTGGTTGACCTGCCGACTGAACATGCTCAAAATAAGCTGCGCTTGTGGCCACCACTGGCTGACGCTGAACATAGTCACCCAACGCAACAGGCACCGCCCAGGCCACACCATCTATGGCGCGCAAGTTATCACCAGTGGCCACAGGAATCAAAGCGGTGCCCCTACCAATCTGGAAGACTGTATTGAGCAGCAACTCCAGCGGGCTGGCTCTTGCACCCACAATCAAGTCGACGCCAGAGACTGCTTTAGAAAAACTGTTTTTTGCGTCTTGACCAACTTGGTGTATGGACAGTACCAAGGCAGTTGACAACGCAATAGCGACCACCACCAAGCTCATAGACGTGCGTCGCGACCACGCACTTTTAAGGCCTAAGCCCAGCCATACATTCATGACACGGCTCCTTGTGCACGACTTGACGCGAAACTGGCAAAGTCAAATTGGTGGTCATACATGCCGCGCATGCTGTGGTCGTGACTCACCACCAACAAACATGTGCCACAAGCCTTGGTCTGATCAATCAAGGCCTGCATCAATGCCTGACTCGCCACGCTGTCCAGCGATGACGTCGGCTCGTCTGCAACCAGCAAATCCGGCTCTAACAACAAGGCCCTAACGGCGGCCACACGCTGCTGCTGACCGACTGACAAGGTATTGGCAGGCCTTGGCAAAAGTGCTTCAGGCAAGCCAAAGGCCTGGCATAAACCAACGAGGCGTGCCTCGATGGTGGCTGGCGATGTACCGGCTTTGCCGCGCAAACGCCATGCCAACAACATGTTGTCTCGCGCACTCAAATAAGGCAATAAATTAAACTGCTGAAACACGTAGCCAATATGCTGGCGACGCACCGCATCTTTGTGTGCTTCGCTTGAACCATGCAAGGCCTGCCCTGCCACCCACACTTCACCATGCGAAATAGGCAGCACCCCCGTTAGCAGGCTCAGCAAACTGCTCTTGCCACAGCCACTCGGGCCAAACACCAAGTGGGTTTGACCCGCGCGCAAGGCCAGCGCATCTATACGAATCAGCGGCGTGGCACGTGGCCATGCAAACACCAAATCGCGCACTTGAACCATGACTTGGTCGGTCATGGCAAGCTGAAGGTTCGGCTGGGAGAGCGTATTTCAAGGGCAAACTGTTTCTTGTTGACCACACCTTGCACGTAGACCGTCTCAATCTCAGGCCACATGTCCAATGCCAGTAAGTCAATGGCGACTAGGGCGCTGGGTTGCGCGCAGCGCCACGAGACCTGCCAAGATGCATCTGAGTGACCCGCCTCGTGACCAGCGTCATGACCGCTCTCATGGCCATGTTCATGCTTTTTGTCGTGCGCATGGTCGCTACCAACTGGCTGCGGCTTGAAGCCTGGCAACTCGATTTCGACACCTGTGACCGCACAACGTGCCGCGGTGTTGGGCGTTAACCACTGCTGAGCTTGGCTCATTTTTTGGTGGGCTTGCGCCAGCTGTTTATGCTCTTGTGTGTTTGTCGGTGCGTGCTCAAAGCCAACAACGCCATCCATTGGCAGCTGCCAACGAAGCGATAAGTCAGAACCGGACTGGACCACCTCCAACTGCGCCACGCCGTGCTCGTGGCGCTCGCTCGCCACCGCCGTTGAGGTGGCCATAGCCAAGGCAACAAACATGGCTGCATGCACAGGAACGGGGCTCAGCAGCCTCAGGCTGGCAGGCAGCTTAGACAATTTACATAAAGTCATAGCGACTCCTTAGATTTGAAAAAAACCAAACGCACTGGTGCGCTGTGTGTGTATTTTAAATCAAAGAAATCGGCGGAGCTCTTGCCAAATAGGCCGCTGTGCGCGGGCCATGCATAAACCGGAATGCATGATAGGCGACTGGGCCAAGCGCAACAGACGCCATAACCAACATGGCGGCCGTGAGTACTGCGAAGCTGCACAACAGGCCACTGAGCATGTCGCACAAGTCGCTGCCCTCTTCGTGGTCGAGCACGTCCGAAGGGGCCATGTTTGAGGCGACAGCGTGGGCCGTGTGTTGCGAGGCAATCTCGTGATGCGCAGGGTGCTGAGTCTCGTGCACCAAACCGACAGTTTGAGCAAACAGCACCATCAAGGCAACCACCACCCACGCAAGGGGGTGACGCAAGCAGCGCATCAAAGCTCTATGGCTGGTCTGGATCATGTTCACATGGTAACAAAGGCCCATGGGTGCATCAGCCACAACGCTTGTTGTCTGCTTGGGCGGTGGCAGCTGCTTGAAGCACTTGGTACAACCCGGGCGAATGCATTGCCCTGCACCAAGGTGGTGCAGCCTGCGCTGTCACGACCGGTCAGCGCACAGGTATGTCGAATGCGCGTGCATCAAACAGGTTTGTTCTTGGCCTTGCCTTTCAACGCAACCGACGTCATGACGCTTGCACGCACAGGCTCAGCCACACTGCCCAGGCCTAACGTTTTGTCAACAGGGGTTGATTTTTTCGGCTTTTTAGATTCTTTGTTGGTTTTTTGCTGACCTTTTGCCATGACGATCTCCATAAAAATTAAAACCGAATCTTACGCTCGAAATCAGACGATTGCGCTCGCACCAAGATGCTGCGCCCGTATGTCCAGCAAAAAAATACTGCGCCCCGCCGCTGGCGGCTTGGCAGCAAGGTTTGACACTGGCCTGTGTCTAAGTGTTGCCCATGGGCCACATCAACGCTCTAAAATAACCCTTTAGTTGAACAACTTTCACCACCTGACGCTGCGAGCCACACAAATAGCCTCGACTGCGTTTATTTCCTTTCCACTTGTCACAGGTACCGTCACATGTCCATGTTTTCCGCCGTAGAAATGGCCCCCCGCGATCCAATTTTGGGTTTGAACGAGCAGTTTGCTGCCGACAGCAACCCCAACAAAGTGAACTTGGGTGTTGGTGTTTATTACGACGACAACGGCAAGTTACCTTTACTCAAGTGCGTGCAAGCCGCTGAAGCCCAGCTGATGGCAACGCCAAAACCACGCGGCTATTTGCCCATAGACGGAATTGCTGCATACGACGGTGCAGTCAAGGGGTTGGTATTTGGTCAAGACAGTGAGCCTGTGCAGTCTGGCCGGGTTGCCACTATTCAAGCCATTGGAGGCACTGGTGGCCTTAAGGTTGGCGCTGACTTTTTAAAGCGCCTAAAGCCCGAAGCCACCGTCATGATCAGCGACCCCAGCTGGGAGAACCACCGAGCTTTGTTTACCGCAGCTGGTTTTCATGTTGAGAGCTACCCCTATTACGACGCGGCCAAGCGTGGCGTGAACTTTGACGGCATGCTGGCAGCGCTTGACAACGCGCAGGCCGGCACAGTTGTTGTGTTGCACGCCTGCTGTCACAACCCAACTGGTTATGACATTAGCCCAGACCAATGGGCGCAAGTGGTGCAAGTCGTTAAAGACCGCGACCTGGTCGCTTTTTTAGACATGGCCTACCAAGGCTTTGGCTACGGCATTACCCAAGACGGCGCAGCCGTGCAGCAATTTGTGACTGCAGGCCTAAGCTTTTTTGTAGCCACCTCTTTTTCCAAAAGTTTCAGCTTGTACGGCGAACGTGTGGGTGCTTTGAGCTTGCTGTGCACCGACAAACCCGAAGCTGACCGTGTGTTGAGTCAGCTTAAAACCGTTATTCGTACCAACTACTCCAACCCTCCCACGCACGGCGGCGCAACTGTTGCGACCGTATTGGGCACGCCTGAGTTGCGTGAGCTGTGGGAGCAAGAGTTGACTGACATGCGCGAACGCATCAAGGCCACACGACAGCAGCTGGTGGACGGCTTAAAAAACGCAGGTGTCGAACAAGACATGGGCTTCATTACCAGCCAAATTGGCATGTTCAGCTACTCCGGACTTAGCAAAGATCAAATGGTGCGTCTGCGCAACGAGTATGGTGTCTACGGCACAGATACAGGGCGCATGTGTGTGGCGGCGATCAACAGCGGCAACTTGGCATACGTGTGCAAGTCCATAGCGGCTGTTTTATAAGCAGTCACTCACACAATTCGGCAGCCGTCTCACAGCGTGGGACATCCATGTCGCCATTCGACTGGCCATCAACCGCTCAGCCTGTTATATTGCACTGCAGCATTTATTATTAAAGGGTCCGCATGCTATATCAAATTTACGACGCGCAACGAGCCCTCATGGAGCCTTTTGCAGAGTTTGCCCAAGCCACCGCAAAGCTGTATGCAGCGCCAACATCCCCTTTGAGTACAACGCCCTTGGCGCAGCGCATGGCAGCTGGCTACGAGCTGTTGTACCGCTTAGGCAAAGACTACGAGAAGCCTAGTTTTGGCATTCAAACCCTTGAAATTGAGGGGGCTGAAATTGTCATTAACGAGCGCGTTGTCACTGACAAACCTTTCTGCGAGCTGCGTCACTTCAAGCGCTTCACTGACAACGAAGCAACTTTATCTGAGATGGCAAGCCAGCCAGTTGTGCTGATTGTGGCCCCGCTGTCGGGGCATTACGCCACACTGCTGCGTGACACGGTTAAATCCATGCTCAAGAGCCACAAGGTGTTTGTGACCGATTGGCGCAACGCCCGCTTGGTGCCTCTGGAGGATGGTGAATTTCACCTCAGCGACTACGTCAACTACATCCAAGAGTTTATCCGTGACTTACAAGCCCAGTACGGCGATTGCCATGTCATGAGCGTGTGCCAACCAACCGTGCCTGTGCTGGCTGCCGTGTCACTGATGGCAACACGGGGCGAACAACTGCCCCTGTCCATGACCATGATGGGCGGTCCAATCGACGCACGGCTCAGCCCGACTGCAGTTAACACATTGGCTACAGACCGCAATTTAGCCTGGTTTGAAAACAATGTCATTTACCCCGTACCTCCCACATTTGCTGGTGCAGGCCGGCGTGTGTACCCGGGGTTTTTGCAGCACACTGGTTTTGTAGCCATGAACCCGGACCGCCACGCACAAAGTCATTACGACTACTTCAAACAGCTCATGAAAGGCGATGACGCCAGCGCCGAAGCTCACCGCAAGTTCTACAACGAGTACAACGCTGTGCTCGACATGGACGCTGATTACTACCTAGAAACCATAGACGTCGTATTCCAACAGTTTAAGTTGGTAGAGGGCACATGGGATGTAACCAACCCACAAGGCAAGCTCGAGCGCGTTCGCCCAGCAGATATCAAGGGTTGTGCGCTGTTGACCATAGAGGGTGAGTTAGACGACATTTCAGGCTCAGGTCAAACCGAAGCTGCTCATGGCTTGTGCTCTGGTATTGCAGCTAACAAACGCCGCCACATTGAAGTCGAAGGTGCAGGGCATTACGGCATCTTTAGTGGGAGCCGGTGGCGCAATGTGGTGTACCCAGAAGTAGAGGCTTTTATCAAGTCAGCGCAAGGCAGCCACGTGGTAGCAGGAAACAGCGCCAAACAGCAGATGGCCAACACACCAAAGCATGATGTAGCCAACCAAACAAAGACCTCCAAATCAGCTGCACCCACCACGCCTAAGGCGGTGGCAACCAAGCCGACATCAAAAGCTATTACAAAACAGGTTGCGAAACCGGTTGTAAAGCCAGCGACTCCGCCCGCAGCTGCCTCCAAAGCAGCAACACGCAAGCGCGCCACTTAAACGCTGGTGAACTTGAGTTATGCAGGACCTAGTCGCACGTATCCACCAAGCGTTGCCGCAAACACAGTGCTCACGCTGCGACTACCCGGATTGCTTGTCCTACGCGCGGGCCATAGCCAGCGGGGAGGCGGACATTAACCAATGCCCGCCTGGCGGCGAAGAAGGCGTCAGCCGCTTGGCGAAGATCACTGGGCAAGCTGTTCGCCCTCTCAACGACAACAATGGCTTTGAAGGACCAGTGACTGTAGCCATCATTGATGAAGCTTGGTGTATAGGCTGCACACTGTGCATCAAGGCTTGTCCAGTAGACGCCATTGTAGGTACCAACAAGGCCATGCACACGGTCATTGAAAGCGCTTGCACAGGCTGCGAGCTGTGCATTCCAGCCTGCCCTGTTGACTGCATCAACTTAGACAGCGTCTCGGGTCAGCAAACTGGGTGGCAAGCATGGAGCGCAAGCCAAGCCGATACGGCGCTGAGCCGTTACACCGCTAGGCAAACAAGACTTGCTCGTGAAGACGCAGAACACAACGAACGCTTGGAGGCAAAGGCGCAATCAAAATTGGTCGATGTGAGCGCTGCCAGCCATCACACAGACCCGGCTGTGCTGGACAGCAAGCGCGCAGTCATAGAAGCTGTATTGGCCCGAGCAGCGGCTAAGCGAGCCGCACAGACCAAATAAGTCACATGCTTTTATAGGCTTTCAGCTTGTAAGTCCCAAGGCTTAGAACGTACATTTTTATACAGCATAGTCTGCTTCAGCCTTGCCGCCTGTGGTTTGTTCGTCATCGCCCAACACACGGTCACGCGCCATTTGACGAAGCAAGTGACGCTCACCAGTTGTTAACGGGCGGTGCATGGCATCTCGCCCTGCAGCCAATAAACTGCGGTCAATTTCTTGCGGTAAACCACGTGACTGCGGCACCAGCGATTTCAAGTCCTCGCGCTCGTAGCTGTCTGATTTGTCCCACCACGTATCAACCACCTCTTGCATGGTCGTGCGGGCATCACCCACTGGCTGCTGCATGTCAACGCTGGCAGCGGCTGGCGACTTGCCCTCACCCATTGCTGTACTTAACTCGGCGCCCGTCACCACGACACGCCTGTCAGCAGCACGAAGCAAACGTGACCAATCTGGATCTGACTGTTGCAATTTATAAAACTGGTGCACGCTCTCGTCACACAACAAGTGCACGCGCAGACCACGCAAACGGGTGGCATCAATGGCGCCAATGAGACGCTCGTCGTCTGAGGCAATCAACACATGTGTGCAAGCATTGTTGGCACTTAGCGCGTCTAAGTCTCTCATCATTGCAGCCAACACAGGTCCGCTTTCGTCGGCATTGTCAGCCGCCACCAGCCGCAAGCATTGGTCGTCTACCAACATGTTGTCATCGACCTCTGCGTACCAGTAAGTGCGCATCAACTGGGCATAAACGCCAGCGGCCGGCATCGCTTGAGCCAACAAGGCAGATACGGCATTGCGGTTGTAGTGCGTTTTGGAATTGCCCGTACCAGTCAGCCACGACAAAAAGCGGGCATCGACCAAGGCCACACAGGTGGGCAATGTGTGACGAGGTTGTTGGCTGTGGTTAAAAGGGCTGTGCATGCGCGGCGTACGGCTTGAGGTAGTGGTGTTATCCATGTCGGTCTGATGTCAGGAAATAGCTGCAGGCGTTGACAGTGCGCTTGCTAAAAGGGGAAATATTTTTAGTATTGGTATGTGTCCCAGCCAGTGTAACGACATATTCCCCACACAACTTGACCGAGCCCTATGGAGCAGATAATTATTTAACCTGGATGGGCCGCCAAGGCAGCAAACGCATGCACCACAGCCAATGGGGCTTGCACCAACTCAATCAACACGCCCTCACCTGCAATGGGAAATTCCTCACTGGCTTTGGGGTGCAAAAAACAAATATCAAAGCCTGCTGCACCAGGTCTTATGCCGCCTGGTGCAAAACGAACACCGTGAGCACCGAGCCATGCAACTGCTTGAGGCAAATCGTCAATCCACAAACCAACGTGGTTGAGCGCCGTGTTGTGAACAGCTGGTTTTTTGTCTGGATCTATGGGCTGCATCAGATCTACCTCCACCTGAAAGGCACCTGCGCCCATGACACAGATGTCTTCGTCAACGTTTTCACGCTCACTTTGAAACGTACCAGTTACCTCCAAGCCCAGCATGTCAACCCACAGGGTGCGCAGCTTGGCTTTATCTAGAGCGCCAATGGCGATTTGCTGAATGCCCAGGACTTTGAACGGCCTAGAGATTGAATGCGGTGATGGGGCAGTTGGAGAGATCATGGCTCAGCGCTTACTCAAACTCAACAATAGATTGGTCAACAACCAAGGACTCGCCGACCGAGGCCAATACCTTGGAGACCACGCCGTCAGCTGCAGCAAACAACACGTTTTCCATTTTCATGGCCTCAATGACTGCCACACGCTCACCTGCTTGCACTTTTTGCCCGACTTTCACGGCCACATCGACCAACAAGCCTGGCATAGGGGACAACACGTACTTGCTCAAATCTGGCGGCGCTTTGAACGGCATCATGGCGTGCAACTGCGCCATGCGCGGCGAAACCACCATGACTTCAATTTTGGAACCGTTGTGCTGCACCACGAGCGCCAAAGCGTTGCGCTTGGTGCCGCGGTCCACCTGGGCCGTAAACGACTGCTCGTTGCAAAACCCTGTGATCAGTGCGTCGCTGATGCGCGAGTCCGAACTGATGGCATAGCACTTGGCATCAATGGTGACTTGAGCAACGCCGATTTGGCCAGTCACTTCGTCAATATGCACCTCTACTGTGCGGTGCTTACCGGCGCTGTCCAGCACAATGGCGGCGTAGTCACAGCCCACGTCTACACCGTAGCCCGGTAACTGACCCGTAAGTTGGGCAGTGCGCTCGCGTGACTTGCGACGCACGAAGGCCGCCAGCGCTACCAAAAAGTTGGGATCGTCGTGTGGCACATCTTCGGCTTTGAAACCCTGAGCATAATGCTCGGCGATAAAACCCGTGTTGAAATCGCCACTTTTAAACTTCTCGTGTGCCAGCAAGGCGGATTGAAAAGGAATATTAGAACTGATACCACGAATGACAAAACCATTGAGCGCATCGCGCATTTTGTCTATGGCATCTGCACGGTCGGTGCCGTGCACGATGAGCTTGGCAATCATAGAGTCGTAGTAAATGGGAATTTCGCCGCCATCGTACACACCCGTATCCACACGAACGCCAAAATTGGCACTGGTATCGCCTTGCCACATGGTTTGGGTGGGCGGGGCAAATCTCACCAACCTGCCTGTGCTGGGTAAAAAGTTACGGAAAGGGTCTTCCGCGTTGATGCGGCACTCCATCGCCCACCCCTCACGCTTCACATCGGCTTGCTGAAGAGGCAAGGGCTCACCTGCAGCCACCCGAATCATCAGCTCGACCAAATCTAAACCCGTGATGCACTCAGTGACAGGGTGTTCAACTTGCAAGCGGGTGTTCATTTCCAAGAAGTAAAAGTCTTGGTCTTTACCCACCACAAATTCAACGGTACCCGCGCTTTGATAGTTCACCGCTTTGGCCAAAGCCACGGCTTGTTCCCCCATGGCTGTGCGTGTGGCATCTGTGATGAATGGCGACGGGGCTTCTTCAATGACCTTCTGGTGGCGACGTTGTATCGAGCATTCGCGCTCGTTGAGGTATAGGACGTTGCCCTGAGAGTCGCCTACTATTTGAATCTCAATATGACGTGGCTCTTGCACGAATTTCTCAATAAAAATTCTGTCGTCACCAAAGCTGTTGAGCGCCTCGTTGCGGCAACTGGCAAAGCCCTCCAACGCCTCTTGGTCATTGTTGGCCACACGCAAGCCCTTACCGCCCCCGCCTGCACTGGCTTTGATCATCACTGGATAGCCAATGTCTTTGGCAATTTGTACGGCTTTTTCTGGCGACTCAATGGCGTCGTTCCAACCCGGTATGGTGTTAACACCAGCGGCCAAGGCTAATTTTTTAGATGCAATTTTGTCACCCATGGCGGCAATGGCTTGGTACTTAGGGCCAATGAAGGCAATGCCATTGGCTTCAACTGCTTTTGAAAACGCCTCGTTCTCGCTCAAAAAACCGTAGCCTGGATGCACCGCTTGTGCGCCAGTATCTTTACAAGCTTGAATGATGACATCACCCAGCAAGTAGCTTTCACGGCTGGGCGCGCCGCCAATGCGCACGGCCTCGTCAGCCATGCGCACATGGCGTGCGTCTTTGTCAGCATCTGAGTACACGGCCACTGTGGCAATGCCCATTTTTTTAGCGCTCGCGATAATACGGCACGCAATTTCGCCACGGTTGGCGATCAGTATTTTGGTAAACATATATATATTTTCTTTGAATAGACTTAAGCCAACACCGACGTTACAGCGGTATGTTGCCGTGTTTACGCCAAGGGTTTTCGACCTTTTTGTCTTTCAGCATGACCAAGCTTCGACATATGCGTTTGCGCGTGTTGTGCGGCAAAATAACATCGTCAATGTAGCCACGGCTGGCCGCCACAAAGGGGTTGGCAAACCTGGCCTTGTATTCGGCCTCTTTGGCTGCCAGCTTATCGGGGTCACCTTTGTCTTCGCGGAAGATGATTTCCACGGCACCCTTGGCCCCCATCACTGCAATTTCGGCTTGCGGCCACGCGAAGTTCACATCGCCACGCAGGTGTTTAGAAGCCATCACATCGTATGCACCGCCATAGGCTTTGCGGGTTATCACGGTTATTTTTGGCACTGTCGCTTCAGCGTATGCGTAGAGCAATTTGGCACCGTGTTTGATGATGCCACCAAATTCTTGAGTGGTGCCTGGCATGAAACCCGGCACATCAACCAATGTCAGCAACGCAATATTGAAGGCGTCACAAAAACGCACAAAACGGGCTGCTTTGACAGAGCTTTTAATATCCAAACAACCTGCTAAGACCAAGGGCTGGTTGGCCACTACGCCAACCGTTTGACCATCCATGCGCGCAAAACCAATGATGATATTGGCGGCGTAGTCAGGCTGCAACTCAAAGAAATCACCGTCGTCCACCACCTTGGTGATCAGCTCTTTCATGTCGTAGGCTTTATTGGGGTTGTCTGGCACCAATGTATCTAGGCTTTCAATCACGCGGTCAGCTGGGTCACCGCTGGGGCGAACAGGCGCTTTCTCTCGGTTAGACAATGGCAAGTAGTTGTACAAGCGGCGCAGCATCAGCAACGCCTCCACATCGTTGTCAAATGCCAAGTCAGCCACACCGCTTTTCGTGGTGTGCGTGAGTGCCCCGCCCAGCTCTTCGGCTGTCACGGTTTCGTGGGTCACAGTTTTGACCACATCAGGACCAGTCACAAACATATAAGAGCTGTCTTTAACCATGAAAATAAAGTCTGTCATGGCCGGGCTGTAGACAGCACCACCAGCTGAGGGCCCCATGATCATTGAGATCTGCGGCACCACACCGCTGGCCATGGCGTTGCGCTGGAAGACTTCTGCATAGCCGCCTAAGGACGCAACACCTTCTTGTATACGCGCACCACCAGAATCGTTCAGGCCAATCACAGGCGCGCCGACTTTCATGGCCTGGTCCATCACCTTACAAATTTTCTCCGCATGGGCCTCAGACAAAGCACCGCCAAACACTGTGAAATCTTGGCTGTATACAAACACCAAACGCCCGTTGATCATGCCGTAGCCAGTCACCACCCCATCCCCTGGGATTTTCTTGTCTTGCATGCCAAAGTCTGTGCAGCGGTGCTCGACGAACATATCCCACTCTTCGAACGTACCAGCATCTAACAACACCTCTAAGCGCTCTCTGGCTGTGAGTTTGCCTTTGGCGTGTTGCGCTTCAATGCGTTTGGCACCACCACCTTGGCGCGCTGACTCACGCGCAAGTTCTAATTGTTTAACGATTGTTTGCATGTTGCACAGCTCTCTATTTCAATCAAATTTTGGGGGAACAGCAGGCGCGCGCGTCGCTGCTGTCAATAACTGTCTCGCGGCAACCGATGCAGGCACATGGCCCAACACCACCGCAGCGGTTAACTCGTCTAATTGCTCACGCACAGCTGCGTGTGTTGTAAAGGCCTGAATCAAGCCGCTTTGTATGCGCTCCCACATCCAAGACTTGGCTTGGCTGGCGCGACGCGCAGCCATACGACCCGTGAGCTTTTGTTTCATTTTAAAGTCCTGCACCAGCTCCCAAAACTCTGGTACACCCGTGCCCATTAGCGCGCTCATCTGCATGACTGTGGGTTGCCACTGTATGTTGCTGTGCGCCATGTTGTCGGTAGTGCCATGCAGGCCGAACATGCGCAGCGCGCTGCTGATCTGCGCTTGAGCGCGGGTCGCGGCCAGGCCATCAATGTCGGCCTTGTTGATGACCACCAGGTCTGCCAACTCCATCACACCCTTTTTGATAGCCTGCAAATCGTCACCTGCATTGGGTAATTGCAGCAACACAAACATATCGGTCATGCTGGCGACAGCCGTCTCGCTTTGACCGACACCCACCGTTTCGACAATCACAACGTCGTAGCCGGCTGCCTCGCACACCAGCATGGCCTCACGTGTTTTTTCTGTCACACCACCCAAGGTTCCACTTGAGGGGCTTGGCCTGATGAAAGCCTGCGGGTGAACAGACAAGTGCTCCATGCGCGTTTTATCGCCCAAAATACTGCCACCAGATACGGTTGACGACGGGTCTACCGCCAGCACTGCCACACGCAGACCTTGCGCAATGAGGTACAAGCCCAGAACTTCAATAAAGGTACTTTTACCCACACCCGGCACGCCACTCATGCCAATTCGCAGGGCACTGCCTGAGTGCGCCAGCAGGTTGGTGAGCAAGTCATCGGCTTGCGCACGGTGATCAGTGCGTGTGGATTCAAGCAAAGTAATGGCTTTGGCCATGGCGCGGCGCTGCGCCATAGGCTGACCAACCAGTATCGTGTCTAACAACGCACTCATGATGTGTATGTAAAGCTGGCGGGCTGGTGGCGTTTAGGCCAGTGCACGCTTGATATGTTCTAACACGTCTTTTGCGCTGGCTGGAATAGGCGTGCCGGGACCGTAAATGCCCTTCACACCAGACTCATACAAAAAGTCGTAGTCTTTGCGCGGAATAACACCCCCCACAAACACAATGATATCGTCTGCGCCTTGGAGCTTGAGTTCGGCGATGATGGCCGGCACCAAGGTCTTATGACCGGCGGCCAGTGTAGACACGCCCAGCGCATGCACGTCGTTCTCGATGGCTTGGCGCGCGCACTCTTCAGGTGTTTGAAACAACGGTCCCATGTCCACGTCAAAGCCTAGGTCTGCGAAAGCAGTAGCCACCACTTTGGCCCCACGGTCATGCCCGTCTTGACCCAACTTGGCGATCATCACACGCGGACGACGGCCTTGGTCTATGCCGAATTGACTGATTTCCACCTTCAAAGCATCCCAGCCTTCAGCCGAGTCATACGCCGCGGCATACACACCCGTCACCTTTTGTGTATCCGCGCGGTGACGGCCATACACGTCCTCTAGGGCGTCGCTCACCTCACCAACGGTGGCGCGCAAACGCATGGCGTCAATCGCAAGGGCCAACAAGTTGCCCTCACCACTGTCTGCAGCCTGTGTCAGCGCCGATAAGGCCACAGCAACTGCGGCGCCATCGCGCGTAGCTTTGATGGTGTTGAGTTGCGCAATTTGCTGGTCACGCACCTTCACGTTGTCAATTTCAAACGTATCAACATCGTCTTCTGTTGCGAGCTTGTATTTGTTAACGCCCACAATCACGTCTTTGCCAGAGTCAATTCGCGCCTGCTTTTCGGCTGCACTGGCTTCAATTTTGAGTTTGGCCCAGCCGCTGTCAACAGCTTTAATCATGCCACCCATGGCATTCACTTCCTCAATGATGGCCCAAGCTTTATCGGCCATTTGCTGGGTCAAGGACTCCATCATGTAAGAGCCAGCCCACGGGTCTACAACGCTGGTGATATGCGTTTCTTCTTGCAAAATAAGTTGGGTGTTGCGGGCAATCCGCGAGCTGAAGTCCGTGGGCAACGCAATAGCCTCGTCAAAACTATTGGTATGCAGGCTTTGCGTGCCACCAAACACAGCGGCCATCGCTTCAACTGTTGTGCGCACCACGTTGTTATGGGGGTCTTGCTCGGTCAGCGACCAACCAGACGTTTGACTGTGCGTGCGCAGCATGAGACTTTTGGGGTCGACTGCACCAAAACCTTGCATAATGCGGCACCACAGTAGCCTTGCTGCGCGCATTTTGGCAATTTCTAAATAGAAATTCATGCCCACGGCCCAAAAGAAACTTAAACGCGGCGAAAAATCATCGACGTTCAAGCCTTTGGCAACAGCGGTTTTAACGTACTCGGCCCCGTCGGCCAGTGTGAATGCCAACTCCAGTGCTTGGTTGGCACCTGCTTCTTGCATGTGGTAGCCAGAGATTGAGATCGAATTAAAGCGCGGCATCTGGGTGGCGGTGTGCTCAATGATGTCGCCAATGATGCGCATACTGGGCTTGGGCGGATAGATGTAGGTGTTGCGCACCATGAACTCTTTAAGAATGTCATTTTGTATGGTGCCAGACAACTGCGCTTGGGACACGCCTTGCTCTTCACCCGCCACCACAAATGCCGCCAACACTGGCAGCACGGCACCATTCATGGTCATAGACACGCTGACGTTGGCCAGATCAATCCCGCCAAACAACACCTTCATGTCTTCAACACTGTCAATGGCAACACCCGCTTTGCCCACGTCACCAGTGACGCGGGGGTGGTCGCTGTCGTAGCCTCTGTGCGTGGCTAGGTCAAAGGCCACACTGACGCCTTGGCCACCTGCAGCCAACGCTTTTTTGTAGAAGGCGTTGGACTCTGAAGCTGTAGAAAATCCGGCATATTGGCGGATGGTCCACGGTCTCACTGCGTACATGGTAGCCTGCGGGCCGCGTATAAACGGGGCAAAACCAGGCATGGTGTTGGCATGGGGTAAATGCGCAACGTCTTCAGCCGTGTACAGCGGCTTCACCGCAATACCCTCAGGGGTATGCCATGTCAAACTCTCTAGTGGTTTGCCTTTGAGCGACTGTGCCGCGGCGGCTTGCCAGTCGTCCAAGGAAACGGTTTTAAATTCTGGGGCTGTAGATGTGTACTTGGTCATGATTGCAATGCTGATTCAACTGGTATTATTCTATATGATTCATAATTATTAATGCAAAATTAAGTTTGCCACATGCGCTGTGACCATATCCTCTGTTGCCCTCAAGAGCGACTACAGACCAACCTCTCTAGCCTAAGCCCACTTGGTTTTAACTGCTACTCCCACCAGCTAGCAACTGCGCCTATATGTCATCTCTTGCTTTGAAACAACGTGCCCTGTATCTTGACGTGGCAGAGCTCATGCGGCAGCGCATTTACAGCCGCGCATTAGCACCTGGCGAGTGGATTGACGAGTTGCGCATAGCCGAGGAACTAGGCATCAGCCGCACGCCCCTAAGAGAAGCGCTTAAAGTGCTGGCCAGCGAAGGCTTGGTCACTATGAAAGTACGCCGTGGCGCTTATGTCACTGAGGTATCAACGCAGGACTTGCGCCAAGTGTACGAACTGCTCTCGCTGCTGGAGAGCGACGCAGCCGCCGTTGTGGCCTGCAGCGTTGATGCCGTTGGCAAGACACAACTCAAGGCGCTGCACCAAACGCTGATCAAGGCCGCCAACAACACAGATAAGTTTTTTGAGGTGAATGAGCAGTTTCACATGCGCGTGCTTGAGCTCGCCAACAACCGCTGGCGAATACAGGTGGTGAATGACCTGCGCAAAGTGATGAAGGTCAATCGCCAAACGTCTTTACTCAAGTCGGGGCGGGTTCAGGCCTCGCTGCAAGAGCATCAGGCTGTTGTAGATGCCATATGCCGCAACGACGCAGCAGCCGCTGGTGCCGCGATGCGGGCGCACTTTGACAATGGGCTGGCAGCTGCGCAATAGTGCCGTTAAAGACCAGCGGCTAAACCCGCCTTGTTTTCTGCTTCCCAACGCGCCTTTTTGGCATCCCAATCAGGGTCTTCGTACACCCTAGCGCTGTCGTAGCTGGACTTGGGTTGCAAGTCAGGCGACAGCGCCTCACGGCCATCAAATACAAAACAATCACCCGTGTAGTGGGCACCGCCTACCTCTTCAAAGTACTTGAGAATGCCGCCCTCTAGCTGAAGCACATTGTCCAGTCCCATCTCGCGCATCAAAATAGCACCCTTTTCGCAGCGAATACCACCAGTGCAAAAACTCACTACGGTCTTGTCTTGCAATTCGGTCCTGTGTTGGGCCAAGGCCGTTGGGAACTCTGTAAATTTGGTGATGCGCCAATCAATTGCATGATTGAATGTGCCGTAATCTACTTCAAATGCATTGCGCGTATCCAACATGACCACGGGCCTACCACTGTCATCATGACCTTGGTCTAGCCAACGCTTCAAAGTTGCAGGGTCTACACCAGGCGCTCGTCCAGATGCCGGGTGAATAGCCGGGTGGTTCATGCGTATGATTTCATGTTTAAGCTTTACCAAAAACCGCCTAAAAGGCTGTTTATCACTCCAGCTTTCTTTCCATATCAGATCCGCAAAACGAGCGTCTGTTTGAAGATCGGTCAAAAAAGTACGCAGCAAGTCAGCACCGCCTGCCAAAAACATGTTGATGCCTTCAGGCGACAACAAAATCGTGCCGCGCAGCTGCGCCTGCTCTGCTCGGTCATTGAGTAGGTCGCGCAGGCCTTCCCTGTCGACGATATCAACAAACTTGTATGAGGCAATATTGAGTATGTGTTTCACGGTGTTCATTTTAAAGCGTAAAAGGACACACTTTTACAGGGCTAGCCGTGGCTTCAGAGTGCTTTGAGCCATATTAAAAAACGCAACAAGCTGCCACATTAAGGGCTATAAACAGCTAACCAACGTTTGCCAAGCTTGAACTGGCCTGATCAGGTGCCTGCATACCGACAAACGCTTGGGCCATGGACCACACCTCTCGAGGCGGCAACGGCTTTAGCTTGTGGTTGCTCCACACTTGACGCCAATAGCGCGAGCCACGCAAGCCGTGGCGAAGGCCAAGCATGTGTCTGGCGATGGCATACCATGGACACCCGTCCTCTGCCGCAGCCTGTTCCATGTAATCGACCATTGCGAGCTCGACCTCTTCTCTGGTCAAGGTGGTGGGCGCCTCACCAAAAAATTCATGATCCCACTCGGTCAGCAGCCAAGGGTTGTAATAAGCTTCACGCCCGAGCATCACCCCATCAACATGCTGTAAATGGCTGTGCATGTGCTCGCCCGAGGTAATGCCACCATTGATCGCAATGGTCAAATTCGGGAAGTCTTGCTTGAGCTTGGCCACCAACTCATAGCGCAGCGGCGGGACTTCGCGGTTTTGCTTGGGCGACAAGCCTTGCAACCAAGCATTGCGGGCATGCACGATAAACACCTCGCAGCCTGCATTGGCGACCGTACCCACGAAATCACGCACAAACTCATAACTGTCTTCGGTATCAATGCCAATGCGGTGCTTGACAGTCACAGGCACGTCAACCACATCGACCATGGCCTTCACACAATCAGCAACCAATACGGGCGTCGCCATCAGGCATGCCCCAAACGCACCGCGCTGCACCCTGTCGCTTGGACACCCACAATTCAGATTGATTTCGTTGTAACCCCAATCTTGACCCAGCTTGGCTGCCACGGCTAAATCATCAGGGGTACTGCCACCTAGTTGCAAAGCAACGGGGTGTTCTTGAGCGTTGAAGCGCAAATGTCGACCCACATCGCCATGGGTGAGCGCGCCAGTGGTGACCATCTCTGTGTACAGCAATGTGTGCTGTGACAACAAGCGGTGAAAGAAACGACAGTGCCTGTCTGTCCAGTCCATCATGGGCGCAACGGACACACGCCATGGGCTGTATGTGTGCTGGGTGTGTATGGTGCGCTTGGGCATGGGCAAGGTTGTAGACATGTGTGTATTATCCCAGCGCGTGGACAAGCACTTTAATGCAGCGGATTTTTAAAAGACTCTGGCACCAGCACAGGCATCACATCAATGCCCTCTTCCACCAATTCAATGGCCTGTTCGCGTGACGCTTGACCACGAATGGCTTTCGGCGCTGTCTCGCCGTAGTGCATGGCCCGGGCTTGATCTGCAAATTTATTGCCTACGTCTTCTGTATTGTTCCAAACTTCGCGCATCACTGCCAAGACCTCCGCCTGCAACGCCCTGCTCGGAGCCGGCAACACATGACTGGGTGCTTGGGTTACTTCGGTTGATGAGCTGACTCCATCAGCAGTTGAGACGTCAACTGCAGTCGGCTCAAGCTGTTTCATATTGTCAGAATTTTGAACATCTTGCAAAGATTTGCGTAAGTTCAAGCGTGGCGCGCTGAGTTTTTTCGCAACCGATGCACTGTTGCATGTGGGGCAAGACAACAAGCCACGTTGCAGTTGATCTTGGTAGTTGTGCTCGCTGCCAAACCAGCCTTCAAACACATGTCCTGAATCACATTGCAAGTCCAATACTTTCACGCCAGCTCACTCCAAACCAAAGGCCAAGAACCACTCACAACATGCTGCAACCACAGCATACCTGCCAAGGTTTTGGCGTCTGTTATGCGGCCATCACCAGCCATCACCAGCAAGTCGGGCAGCGTTGCCGCACACACATCGAGCAACTCACCCTCATCGAGTGACTGCTCACCCATAACAATGCCTTTGGCAAAGACAACATGAATGACCTCGTTGGAGTAACCAATACACGGGTGTATGCGTGTGGCCACGGCCCAATGCGTGGCAAGGCAACCTGTTTCTTCGCGCAGCTCACGGGCGGCGCATGGCAACACGCCTTCGTCGAGGTCAAGTTTGCCAGCAGGAAATTCAAATAAACTGTGCGCCACAGCGTGACGGTATTGACGCTCTAAGAGCACACGGCCATCATCTAACAAAGCCACCACCATCACAGCGCCAGGGTGCAAAAGATACTCACGCCTGGCGTGTAGACCGTTGGGTAAACTAACTTGGTCGCGCACCATGTGCAAGAAATCACCACTAACAAGTGGTGTCGATTGGGTGGTTTGCTCGCGCAAGTGTGCATCGCCCGCAGGCAACACCAACGCATCAGGTAGTGAAGCCGTCATGGCCAGCACAGCGGCTTAACGCCGCCACAAATACTGGTAAACGAATCCGGGAAAGGCAAGCGTCATGAACAAAAAAGCCGTTAAAGCGTAAAACTCCCAGCTTTGCGAGGCATTTTGACCAAGGTTGTATTCCAAACCCATGCCGATAGAGCCAACCACCACATACATCACAACCAACTCAAGCAAACGCCACTGCAAACCTTTGCGGCTTGTAGCGTCACGCTTGGGTAGCAACGCCAACCAGCGGTTGTTGAGAAAGGGGACATTTGCAAGCACAGCGGCTACGGCAATGATCAGCCAGACAGAATTGGTGTTATCCATAACGTGTAGAGGCTGTCTTTAGACCAGAAGTTCCACAATGGCGTGGGTACAAATAGCCATCAAACCACTGGGCAAAATACCCAAGGCCAACAAACTCAAGCCATTGAGAGAGAGCACAAAACGGGCATCAGCGTTGATCTCAATGGTGTCTTGCACTTCAGGGACATCAAAGTACATGAGTTTGACAATGCGTAGGTAGTAAAACGCACCGACCAGCGACATAACCACGGCAAAGACGGCGAGATAAATGTATATCTCTTGACTAGATGCCATCAAGGCTTGCAATACCGACAACTTGGCGTAAAAGCCCACCAAAGGGGGCACACCGGCCAGCGAAAACATAGCAGCAGCCAACACACCTGCCATCACAGGGTTGCGCTGGTTCAAACCGGCCAAATCAGACAGCTTGTTGGCTTCCAGCTTGCTGCTGGACAACAGCAGCAACACACCGAAGGTAGCCAATGTGGTGAGCACATAAGTCACTATGTAGAACATGGTGGCGCTGTACGCGTTGGCTGTGTTGGCTGTGCTGGCGACGTTATCGGTGAAGCTCACACCAGCCACCAAGCCCAGCAATACAAAACCCATTTGCGCGATAGTCGAAAACGCCAACATACGTTTGATATTGGTTTGCGCAATGGCTGCCAAGTTGCCCACCAGCAAGGAGGCAATGGCCATCACCGCCAGCATTTGCTGCCAGTCAAACGCCAAAGGCAACATACCCTCCACCAGCAAGCGCATGATAATTGCAAAGGCAGCCAGCTTGGGCGCACCAGCTATCATCAATGTTACGGCCGTTGGCGCGCCGTCATACACATCGGGCACCCACATATGGAAAGGAGCCGCACCCAATTTAAAGGCCAAGCCCGCTACAACAAATACAGCACCCAACGCCAAGACGCGGTGGTCGAGCAGGCCCGTCGTGAGTGCTGCAGACACTTCGCCCACGTCTAGCGAGCCTGTCGCGCCGTACAACATGGACAGGCCATACAACATGAACCCACTGGCCATCGCGCCCAACACAAAGTACTTCATCGCCGCTTCAGATGCATTCGCGTCGTCACGGCGCAAGGCTACCAATGCGTAGCTAGACAGGGTTAGCAACTCCAAACCCATGTAAATGACCAGGAAGTTGTGACCGCTGATCATGATGTACATGCCCAGCAAAGCAAACAGCGACAAGCTGAACAGCTCACCTCCACGCAGCATGGTGCGATCAAAGGCATATTGCCGCCCGTATATCAGCGTCACCATGACAGCCAGCGAGGCAAAAGCGCGCAGCCAGTTGGACATAGGGTCAGACACCACCATGCCGCCAAAGGCCACAATGGTTTGTCCATTTGCGGCATACATCACATTGAGCAACGTCAGCGCTGCCAAGGTCAACATGGTGGCGATATAAGTGGATGTGCGTTGTTCGCCTTTGACGTTGAGGTCAGCCAACGCAATAACGCAGGTCATGACCAATAGGAAAATTTCAGGGTAAGCAGCGACCCAGCTGAGTTTGTCGATCATGTCGTAGCTCGTGTATTTAAATCAATTTGGTCTGCGCCACATGCTGCAGCAACAACTCAACGGAAGGGTTGATGACATCAGTCATAGGCTTGGGATAAACGCCCATGGCCAATACGGCCACGGCCAATAGGGCCAGCATGACGAATTCACGTGTATTGATATCGGTGAGCTTGGCAACGTTGTCATTGGCCACATCACCCAAATACACACGTTTAACCATCCACAAGGTGTATGCCGCACCAAATATCAAAGCACTGGCAGCACCAAAAGCCACCCAGAAATTGAACTGCACCGCCGCCAAAATAACCATCCACTCGCCCACAAAACCGGCTGTACCAGGCAGGCCTGCGTTGGCCATGGCAAACAACACGGCGAATGCTGCGAACTTGGGCATGGTGTTGGCTACACCACCGTACGAGGCAATTTCACGTGAATGCATGCGGTCATACAACACGCCAATGCACAAAAACATAGCGGCAGATACAAAGCCGTGCGCAATCATTTGCACCACTGCGCCCGTCATACCCAAGTCATTAAAGAAAAAGAAACCAAGGGTCACAAAGCCCATGTGCGCGACAGATGAATACGCTACAAGCTTTTTCATATCGGTTTGGACCATGGCAACCAAACCAACGTACACCACGGACACCAAAGACAACGTGATCATCAACCAAGCCCACTCGTGGGCGGCGTCTGGTGCAATGGGCAGGGAGAAACGCAAAAAGCCGTAGGCACCAAGCTTCAGCATGATGGCTGCCAACACGGCAGAGCCGCCGGTTGGTGCTTCCACGTGCACATCTGGCAGCCACGTATGCACAGGCCACATAGGAACTTTTACGGCAAAGGCGGCAAAAAAAGCAAAAAAGACAAGGGTCTGCGCGCTGCTACTCAGAGGCAAGTTGTACCAATCAGCCAAGTAAAAACTACCACCAGACTGGTTGTACAAGTAAATAAGCGCCACCAACATCAGCAATGAGCCCAGCAAGGTGTACAAGAAAAACTTGAATGCAGCGTAAATTTTATTTGGACCGCCCCAGCCGCCAATGATCAAATACATGGGGATCAGCGTGGCCTCAAAGAATACGTAAAACAGCATGGCATCTAGCGCTAAAAACACGCCAATCATCAACCCGCTCAGCACCATAAAGGCGGCCATGTACTGGTGCACACGCTGCTCGATGACTTGCCAACCCGCAATCACAACGACCACGTTGATAAATGCTGTCAACACCACCAGCCAGAAAGAGATGCCGTCAACGCCTAGCAAATAGAACATGTTGTAGCGCTCAATCCAAACACTGCGCTCTACCAACTGAAAGCCTGCTTCGCCACTCACAAAACTACTCATCATGGGCACAGTGGCCAACAAACCAGCCAACGACCCGATCAAGGCCACCCACCTCACAGTGGCGGCGTTGCGCTCATTACCAATGAGCAGCAATAAAATACCGAACGCAATTGGCGTCCAAATCGCAAGGCTTAACGAACCCATTTTTTATTCTCCCTTATTACGCCAGCCAAACGAACACAGTCACCATAGCGAACATGCCCAAAATCATCACAAAAGCATAGTGGTACAAAAAACCACTTTGTGCCCTGCGAACCAGTGACGAAATAAAACCAATCAACTTCCAGCTGGCATTGACCACACCACCCTCAATAACACCTTGGTCACCACCCTTCCACAAGCCTGTACCCAAGAGCCTAGCGCCTCGTGCCAACACGTTTTCGTTAAACCAATCCATGTAGTACTTGTTCTCCATCACCGTAATGATGGGCGCAAACATCCGGGCAAACGCAGCCGGCACGGCAGGATTAACCATGTACATGTAATAGGCCAGCACCACGCCAGACAAAGCAAGCCAGAACGGCGCTAATTGCAGGCCGTGAATGGCCATTGCGCCAGCGCCATTAAAGCCTGCTGCCAACTCAACCATCACGGGGTGTTTGACCGCATCAACAACAATGGCGTCTGCAAAAAAGTTACCGTACAACAACCCATCAATGGTGAAGTAGCCCACCAACACAGAAGGGATGGCCAACAAGATAAGGGGCACAGTTACGACCCAAGAGGACTCATGCGGCTTGTCGGTGTGGCCATGAGCATGATCGCCATGACTTTGGTCGTGGTCATGGGCGTGGTCGCCATGATGTGCATCAGGATTTTGGTCGTAGCGCTCTTTACCGTGGAAGACCAAAAAATACAAGCGGAATGAGTACAGAGCTGTAACAAACACACCAGCCAACACCGCAATGTTGGCAAACCCTGCCGCAGGCAAGCTGCTGGCGTGTACCGCCTCAATGATGGAGTCTTTGGAATAGAAACCAGAAAAGAACGGCGTACCGATTAGTGCCAACGAGCCCAACAAAAAGGTGATCCAAGTGATGGGCATGTACTTGCGCACACCGCCCATCCAACGGATATCTTGGTTGTGGTGCAGCCCCATGATCACTGACCCTGCCGCCAAGAACAACAACGCTTTAAAGAAAGCATGCGTCATCAGGTGAAAAACTGCCACTGAGTATGCAGACGCACCCAAGGCCACGGTCATATACCCTAACTGTGACAAGGTGGAGTAAGCCACCACGCGCTTGATATCGTTTTGAATCAGGCCCAGCAGGCCCATAAACAGCGCTGTGATTGAACCAATCACCATAATGAAGTTCAGGGCCGTCTCTGACAGCTCGTACAGTGGCGACATGCGCGCCACCATAAAAATACCAGCCGTCACCATTGTGGCGGCGTGAATCAGCGCAGAAATAGGTGTGGGGCCTTCCATTGAGTCTGGCAGCCACACATGCAATGGGAATTGGGCGGACTTGCCCATGACGCCCACAAACAAACAAATACCGATCACGGACAACAACAACCAGTCGCTGCCTGGCAGGGTTTGACCGACAAGCGTGTCTGCGATGGCGAAAATTTCTGTGTAGTTCAATGTACCTGTGTAGGCCACAATGAGACCAATACCTAGAATAAAACCAAAGTCGCCAACACGGTTCACCAAAAAGGCCTTCATATTGGCGACCGTAGCCGTTGGGCGTTTAAACCAAAAGCCAATCAGCAAGTAGGACACCAAGCCGACGGCTTCCCAGCCAAAGAACAGCTGCAGCAGGTTGTTGCTCATCACAAGCATCAGCATTGCAAATGTAAACAAGGAAATGTAGGCGAAGAAACGGTTATAGCCTTCGTCTTCGGCCATATAGCCCACTGTGTACAAGTGAACCATCAGTGAGACGAACGTCACCACCACCATCATCATGGCCGTCAGGCCATCGACCATGAAGCCCACCTCCATGCGCAAACTGCCAATGACCATCCACTCGTAAATGGTGTCGTTGAAGCGCGCACCTGCCATCACATCAGACAAGGTCATAACTGACAGAACAAACGCCACCAACACACCTAAAATTGTGACGGTGTGACTGGTGTTTCGGCCAATCAGGTTGCCGCCCAATTTGGTACCAAATATTCCAGCCAATAATGCGCCGAATAGGGGCGCCAACGGCACGGCCAGCAACTGGCCAGCAGACAAAATATTACTCATGCTATGTAGTCTTTTTCTGGCTTAGCCCTTGAGGGCGTTCAGCTCTTGCACATTGATGGTGGACTTGTTGCGGAACAAGAGCACCAAAATGGCCAGGCCAATGGCCGATTCGGCCGCAGCCACAGTAAGAATGAAAAACACGAAAACTTGCCCGTGCATGTCATTCAAGAAGTATGAAAAAGCCACAAAGTTGGTATTCACTGCAAGCAGCATCAACTCAATGGCCATCAGCAGAACAATCAAATTTTTGCGGTTCAAAAATATGCCGATGACGGACAAGGCAAACAATGCCGCGCCCAAGGTCAAAAAGTGGCCTAGTGTCACGCTCATTTGGTTTGCCCCTCATCAGCTGCTGGCAGGTCTGGCACTGCTACAACCGGTACCACTGCATCCATTTTTATAATCCGCAAACGGTCTCGCTTGCGCACTTTGACTTGTTCAGATGAGACCGTATTGCGGGTGTCTTTACGCTCGCGCAGCGTCAACGCAATGGCCGCAATAATGGCAACCAACAGCAACACAGCGGCCACCTCTAACGGGTACAAGTATTCGGTGTATAGCAAAGTGCCCAACGCATGCGTGTTGGATATCCCTTCGTCAAACACAGGTTGTGGCACACCCGCAAAGCCATCGTTCACAACCGCGGCAATCTCTGCGGCCATCAATGCGCCCACGCCTGCGGCCAACGGCAAATTGCGCCAAAAGCCTTTGCGAATGCCTTCAACGTTGATATCCAGCATCATCACAACGAACAAGAACAACACCATCACCGCGCCTAGATACACCAGCACCAATGTGATCGCTAGAAACTCGGCACGCAACAACATCCAAACCATAGAGGCTTGAAAAAAAGAAAGCATTAAAAACAAAGTGGCATGCACAGTGTTGCGAGCGGTCACCACCATAAAGGCGGCGCCCAGCAACACCGCGCTGAACACGTAAAACAAAATTGAGGTTACATCCATGGTGCTTGTCTTTCAGTCGCGCGCTTAGCGGTACTTGGCATCAGCCGCGCGGGCTGCAGTAATGTCTGTCTCGTATTGGTCACCCACGGCCAACAACATGTCTTTGGTGAAATACAAGTCACCACGCTTTTCGCCGTGGTATTCAAGAATGTGAGTCTCCACAATCGAGTCGACAGGACAGCTTTCTTCACAAAAACCGCAAAAAATACACTTGGTCAAATCGATGTCGTAACGGGTGGTGCGGCGACTACCGTCATCGCGAACTTCTGATTCAATGGTGATGGCCAAGGCTGGACACACGGCTTCGCACAGCTTGCAAGCAATGCAACGTTCTTCGCCGTTGTCGTAACGACGTAAAGCGTGCAAGCCACGAAAGCGCGGACTCAGCGGTGTTTTTTCTTCAGGAAATTGGACCGTGACTTTGCCACGGAACATGTATTTGCCTGTGAGTGCCATGCCCTTTAACAACTCGAGCAGCATGAAGCTGGACAGGAAGTCGCGCAAGGAAAAAGCTGACGGCTTGTGTTGTGATGCAACTGCAGTTGACATGTCTAGTTCGCTTTTTTCATTTCCAAATATTCCACGGCGATATCAACCAGCCGCCCACCACCACCAACCAAATCAAGGTCACTGGAATGAAGATCTTCCAACCCAAACGCATGATCTGGTCATAGCGAAAACGTGGGAAAGTTGCGCGCAGCCAAATAAACAGCGACACCACAAAGAACGTCTTAGCCGCCAGCCAAATCCAGCCGGGAATAAAACTCAAGATCTCAAGCGGCGGCAACCAGCCGCCTAAGAACAAGTGAACGGTCAGAATGGACACCAGCCACATGGCCGCATACTCGGCCAAAAAGAAGATGGCAAAACCCATGCCTGAGTACTCGACCATGTGGCCAGCCACAATTTCGGCCTCGCCCTCGACCACGTCGAATGGATGGCGGTTGGTTTCGGCCACACCAGAAATCACAAACACCACAAAAATAGGCAACAAAGGCAGCCAGTTCCAAGATAGAAAGTTAAGTCCTATGTCCACAGCCATGCCTTTGCCCTGAACAGCGATGATCTCGCCCAAGTTCAAGCTGCCCGACACCATGATCACCACCACCAAGCAAAAACCCATGGCAATTTCGTAACTCACCATTTGAGCCGATGCGCGCAGTGCGCCCAAGAAGGCGTACTTGGAGTTGGACGCCCAGCCAGCGATGATCACACCGTAAACCTCAATAGAAGTAATGGCCATGATCAGCAACACGGCCGCATTGACATCGGCAATCACCAAGTCGGGACCAAAGGGGATGGCCACCCAAGCGGCAAGGGCTGGCATGATGGCCATGACAGGACCCAAACGGAACAAACCTAAGCTGGCGGCGCTGGGATTGATCAATTCTTTGGTGAGCAACTTAATCGCATCTGCTATTGGCTGCAGCAAACCCATGGGGCCAACACGGTTAGGGCCATGGCGCACTTGCATCCAACCCAATAGCTTGCGCTCCCACAATGTGAGATAAGCCACAGCACCCATTAACGGTGCGAGCACAGCTACGATTTTGACCATGCCCCACACGACTGGCCATGCATAAGCCGCCCACCAACTCGCCGCAACCAGGCCAAGACCTGCGGTGTACATGGCTTCAATCATGCAAACATCTCCTGTTTGGCATCCACTGTGTGCTGCAAGGCTGCAGCGCGACGCACCACGCCATCCAGTTCGTAAATACCAGCGACCACGGGGGTCCTCGCCTCAAACGTGGTGTTCAAAGCAGCCTTGGTGGCGTTGCTCAAGTGCCTAGCGTCAACCAAACCTGGCGCCAAACCCGTTGAAGCCAACACCTCTTGCGAGGTTTCAAACTGCACACCCGGCACTTCCAACATGTTGCACAGCACACGCAACAGCTTCCATGCAGGACGGGTCTCACCCAAGGGCTTCACCACAGCGTGGAAACTTTGCAACAGGCCTTCGGCATTGACAAAGCTGCCTGAGGTTTCGGTAAATGGAGCGATGGGCAGCATCACATCGGCCACGTCCATGTTCGCCTTAAATGGACTCATGGACACCACCATACCAGCGCTGTCTAACGTGGCTGGCGATGTATCTCTGCCTGGCTCAACATTCAACAGCAACAACGCTTTTGTCTTACCAGCCAACATATCACCAGCGTGCATGCCACCTGTTTTGGGCTGTGCGCCGACCAACTGCGCGCCAACAGTGTTGCCCGCCTCAGTCAAATAACCCACGCTTGCACCTGTTTGCGCTGCGATCCAGTTGGCAATGGCCAACAAGCTTGAGGCATTGGCGTGGTGTGCTGCGGCATTGCCCAGCAACATGGCACTGCCCTCGCCTAGGCTGGCTGCAATGGCTTTGGCCGCGGCATCTGCTGTGCCAGAAACCGGCGGTGCAAGACCCTTATCGGCGGCCACGGCGGCGGCAACATTGGCCAACAACTGGCCCCATTGCTGAGCCTCGCCGGACAAAAAGTTGCGAACAGGCATTGCCCAATCTGAACCGCCTTTAAACTCGCGAGCAGAAGCGATGACGTCGACCTTGCATCCACTGCGTGCTGCTTGGCGTATACGCTGCGCAAACAGCGGGTGGTCTTTGCGCAAACGGCTGCCAATCACCAGCGCTTGCTTCAAGGTGCTGAGTGAGGCAACAGACCTGCCCAAGTGACGCACACCTTCAAACTCGTTGAACTCCGCATTGCGCAAGCGGTAATCGATGTTGTCGCTTCCGAAGCCACGCATCAGAGTGCCTGCCAACGACAGCTCTTCAACCGTGGCATGCGGGCTGGCCAGAAAGCCCACCGCATTGGCACCAAACTCAGACTTGATGTATCTGAGGCCGTTGGCCACATACTCCAACGCAGCCGTCCAATCAACTTCCATCCACACGCCGTCTTGCTTGATCATGGGCGAGGTCAAGCGCTCGTCGCTGTTCAACGCTTCGTAAGAAAAGCGGTCGCGGTCAGAGATCCAGCATTCGTTAACCGCGTCGTTTTCAAACGGCACCACGCGCATAGCTTTGTTGTTTTTAACTTGCACGATGAGGTTGGTGCCTGTGCTGTCGTGGGGACTAACCGACTTGCGGCGCGATAGTTCCCAGGTCCGCGCGCTGTAACGGAATGGCTTGCTGGTGAGCGCGCCAACCGGACATATATCAATCATGTTGCCTGACAACTCGGAATCAATCGTCTCGCCCAAGAAAACTTCAATCTCAGCGTGCTCACCTCTGTGAGACATACCCAACTCCATGTCACCAGCAATTTCGTCACCGAAACGCACGCAACGTGTGCAATGTATGCATCTGCTCATTTCTTCCATCGCAACAAGTGGACCTACGTCTTTGTTGGACACAACTCGCTTGTCTTCTTCGTAGTGAGATTGACTGCTGCCGTAGCCAACGGCCAGGTCTTGCAACTGACATTCACCGCCTTGGTCACAAATAGGACAGTCAAGTGGGTGGTTGATGAGTAAAAACTCCATCACAGATTGCTGGGCCTGAATCGCCTTGTCGCTCTTGGTGCGCACAACCATGCCTTGCGACACCGGTGTGGCACACGCAGGCATAGGCTTTGGTGCTTTTTCTATGTCAACCAAACACATGCGGCAATTGGCCGCAATCGACAATTTCTTGTGGTAGCAAAAGTGTGGGATATAGGTGCCAGCTTTTTCAGCAGCATGCATGACCATGCTGCCAGCTGGTACTTCTACCTTGTTGCCGTCTAATTCGATTTCAACCATGTGGTGTTACCTGTTTGACCTGTAGTGCTTGTGCGAGGGGGTTATTCACCCGTACCTGGCATGCAAGACTTGTGCGCAATGTGATGCTCAAATTCATGGCGGAAGTGCTTGATCATGGCGCGCACAGGCATGGCAGCAGCATCGCCCAATGCACAAATCGTCCGACCTTGAATGCCATCGGCCACTCGGTTCAATTGCGCCAAATCACTTTCACGACCCTGGCCGTTTTCAATGCGATCAACCATGCGCCACAACCAACCCGTCCCTTCACGACACGGCGTGCACTGGCCACAACTTTCATGCATGTAAAAATAAGACAACCTCAGCAAACTCTTGACCATGCACCGCGTGTCGTCCATCACAATCACAGCGCCTGAGCCCAGCATGGACCCGGCTTTCGCAATGGAGTCGTAGTCCATATCGGTGGCCATCATGATGTCTGCTGGCAATACCGGCATAGAAGAACCACCGGGAATAACAGCCTTGAGCGTGCGACCTGGTCGCATACCACCAGCGAGCTCTAGCAACTTGGCAAACGGGGTGCCCAGCGGCACTTCGTAATTACCGGGGCATTGCACATCGCCGCTGACAGAGAAAATCTTGGTGCCGCCATTGTTGGGCTTGCCGCACTCGAGGTAGGCAACGCCACCATTGCGGATAATCCAAGGCACCGCAGCAAATGTTTCGGTGTTGTTGATGGTGCTGGGCTTGCCATACAAGCCGTAGCTGGCAGGAAATGGCGGCTTGAAGCGTGGCTGGCCTTTTTTGCCCTCCAAGGACTCAAGCAGCGCGGTTTCTTCACCGCAAATATAGGCCCCAAAACCATGGAAGGCATGCAGCTCAAAGTCAAAACCGGAGCCGAGAATACCTGTACCCAAATAGCCGCCTGCCCGCGCCTCTTCGATAGCCGCCTCAAAACGCTCGTAGGTCGCAAATATTTCACCATGAATGTAGTTGTAGCCCACAGAGATGCCCATGGCATACGCTGCGATGGCCATACCCTCAATCACGATGTGCGGGTTGTACATCATGATGTCGCGGTCTTTGCAGGTACCGGGTTCACCCTCGTCAGAATTACAAACCAAGTACTTTTGACCCGGGAACTGGCGGGGCATGAAGCTCCACTTCAAGCCCGTGGGAAAACCAGCGCCACCGCGTCCGCGCAATGCGGACTCTTTCATGGTTGCAATGACTTCGTCTTGCGTCATACCAGCGCCACCGTCTTGGCCCAAAATTTTACGCAATGCAGCGTAACCGCCACGCGACTCGTAGTCTTGTAAACCCCAATTCGCACCGGTTAAATCGGCCAGAATGTGCGGCGAAATATGTCGACCATGAAAGCACGACTGGTCACCAGTTGCCTTAAAGTCGGCCAATACGCTGGCCAAATCCATTAAATTGCTCATGCTGTAGCTCCTAGTTTGGAGGCGTCATTCAGCGGGTGCTTGGCAGCTTCGGCCTGCAAGGCCGCCACCATCGCATCCATGCGTGCGTTGCTCATGTTGGAGCACATGGTACGGTCGTTCACCAACATAACCGGGGCATCGGCGCAAGCGCCTAAACACTCGCTTTGCTGCAAAGTGAACAAACCATCAGATGTGGTTTGCCCCATTTTGATACCCAGCTTGATTTCCATGTAATGCAGTGCATCTTGGCCGTTGCGCAGTTGGCAAGGCAAATTGGTGCACACGTTCAACTTGAAGCGCGCCACTGGCGCTTGGTTGTACATGTTGTAAAACGTGGTGACTTCGTGCACAGCCATAGCCGCCATGCCCAAATAATCGGCAATAGCGGCTTCAGTCTCGGGCGATACCCAGCCCTGCTCGTCTTGAACGATGGCCAAGCAAGCCATAACGGCTGAGCGCTTTTGATCAACGGGATATTTTGCAACTTCCTTGTCGAAGCGCATGCGGGTTGAATCCGAAATCATCGGTCAATTTCTCCAAACACAATGTCCATGGTCCCAATGATGGCCACCGCATCAGCCAGCATGTGGCCTCGAGTCAGTTCATCAAGGCCTGCAAGGTGTGCAAACCCGGGGGCGCGAATTTTTAAGCGGTAGGGCTTGTTGGCGCCGTCGCTCACCATGTAAATACCAAACTCACCTTTGGGGTGTTCGACCGCGGCATAAGCCTCGCCCTCTGGAACACGGAAGCCTTCCGTGAATAACTTGAAGTGATGTATCAAGTCTTCCATGTTGGTCTTCATGTCTTCGCGTGAAGGGGGCGCGACTTTGCGGTTGTCCGTGATCACTGGACCAGGGTTGTCTCGCAGCCATGCAGAACACTGCTGAATGATTCGGTTGCTTTGACGCATTTCCTCTACACGCACCAAGTAGCGGTCGTAGCTGTCGCCCTCTACACCAACCGCCACGTCAAAATCCATCTCGGCGTACACGTCATAGGGTTGCGTTTTACGCAAGTCCCAAGCCACACCGGATCCGCGCAACATAGGCCCAGTGAAACCCATGCTCATGGCCCTCTCAGCACTGATTGCACCCACCCCAACCGTACGCTGTTTCCAAATACGGTTTTCAGTGAGCAGCGTCTCGTATTCGTCGATGTAATTCGGGAACTTGGCACAGAAGTCGTCAATAAAGTCCAGCAACGAGCCTTGGCGATTTTCGTTGAGCTTGGCAACGCCTCGGGCATTGCGCACCTTGCTGGCCTTGAACTGCGGCATGGTATCTGGCAAGTCACGGTAGACGCCACCTGGGCGGAAATAAGCAGCATGCATACGCGCGCCAGAAACCGCCTCATACATGTCAAACAGAGACTCACGTTCGCGAAACGTATAAATAAGAATGGTAGATGCACCGCAGTCGTGTGCATGCGCACCCAACCACATCAGGTGGTTCATCACGCGGGTGATTTCAGCAAACATCACACGGATGTATTGCGCCCGGCGCGGCACGTCTAAATCCAGCATTTTCTCAATGGCTAGGCAGTAGGCGTGCTCGTTGCACATCATGGATACGTAGTCCAAACGGTCCATGTACGGCAGCGACTGTATGTACGTCTTGGTCTCGGCCAGCTTCTCGGTAGCGCGGTGTAGCAAACCAATATGCGGGTCAGCGCGTTGCACCACCTCGCCGTCTAGCTCAAGCACCAAGCGCAGCACACCGTGCGCAGCAGGGTGTTGTGGTCCAAAGTTCAGCGTGTAATTTTTAATTTCAGCCATAGGGGTATCCGTTCAACTCAGGGCGGGCAATGCGTTAATTCAAGCCAGCGTAGCTGTCTTCGCGAATGATGCGTGGTGTAATTTCACGCGGCTCAATCGTCACTGGCTGGTACACCACACGGCGCTGTTCAGCGTCATACCGCATCTCAACATGACCTGTAACTGGGAAGTCTTTGCGGAATGGATGACCAATAAAACCGTAATCGGTCAAGATGCGGCGCAAGTCCTCGTGCCCTTCAAACATGATGCCGAATAGGTCAAAGGCTTCGCGCTCATACCAGTTGGCAGAATTCCAAATGCGGTTGACAGAAGCCACCACAGGGAAATCATCGTCATCACAAAACACCTTTAAACGGATGCGCTGGTTAAGAGCAACCGAGAGCAAATGCACGGCAACTGCAAAGCGCGGACCTTCGTACTGGCCGTCTTTGTACTCGCTGTAATCAAGACCGCACAAATCCATCAGTTGGGCAAACTGACAATCAACATGGTCACGCAGTTGCAGCGCCACAGCCGGGTAGTCCGCTGGCTTGACATGAATGGTCAGTTCACCAAGGTCGGTACTGCTGCTCACCACGCGCTCGCCCAAAATAGCCAGCACGTTGTTTTTAAGTGTTTCAATCGTCATAGTGCTAACCTTAAACACGCGCAATGGTGTTGGTGCGACGAATTTTTTCTTGCAGCTGAATGATGCCGTACAACAAGGCCTCCGCAGTCGGCGGACAACCTGGCACATACACGTCAACCGGCACAATGCGGTCACAACCACGCACCACTGAATAGCTGTAGTGGTAGTAACCACCACCATTGGCGCATGAACCCATGGAAATGACCCACCGCGGTTCACTCATTTGGTCATACACCTTGCGCAGTGCTGGTGCCATTTTGTTGCACAAGGTGCCAGCCACAATCATCAAGTCGGCTTGACGCGGACTGGCGCGAAACACCTCGGCACCAAAGCGCGCCAAGTCATAACGCGCAGCGCCTGCATGCATCATCTCAACCGCACAGCAAGCCAGACCAAACGTCATCGGCCACAAAGACCCAGTCTTGGCCCAATTCACCAGCGAGTCGTAGTTGGTGGTGATGAAACCTTTTTCTAATACGCCTTCAATGGCCATGTTGCGTGTCCGCCTTTAAACGTTGTTGCAGGAAATGCTGCAGAGAACTGGTGTCGACCAAACGGTGGAAATGCTCAAACCTTGCTGGGTTATTCCCAATCCAAAGCACCTTTTTTCCACTCGTACACAAAGCCGACCACCAAGATAGCTAAAAACACTATGACAGCCCAGTAGGCCGTTGCACCCAAGTCTTGCAACACGGCAGCCCAAGGGAAGAGAAAAGCAATTTCTAAGTCGAACAAAATGAACAAAATGGCGACAAGGTAATAGCGTACGTCGAACTTCATTCTGGCGTCTTCAAACGCTTCGAAACCACACTCATAAGGCGAGTTTTTGGCTGCATCTGGGCGATTGGGGCCCAGCAGATAACCTAGCACTTGTGGAATGATGCCCACAGCAATGCCAACTAGCAAAAATAAGATGACGGGAAGGTATTGTTCTAGGTACATACATCAGGGTCGGGCTGGCAGCGAAGTGCAGGAATAAACCAACACTTCGCTGTGAACTGTGATGGTGCCGTCGGCGAGACTCGAACTCGCACAGCTTTCGCCACTACCCCCTCAAGATAGCGTGTCTACCAATTTCACCACGACGGCATGTGTCTTTGTCTTGCTAAACAGAGGAAAACCTCAGTAGAAGCGCGACCAGACAAGCCCTAGAGTTTACCCTGAAAACAGAACCATTACAGGGCTTGATGCACGCGAACAACTCAATTAAATGGCCTGTTGATATAAGCAACAACTCATATACAGCGAGGTATGTTCATAGGTGCAAGACGCAAGAAAGCCACCTCAAGGGTGGCTTGCTTGAACATCACCAGCAGCAACGCCAGTTAATTGTTTAGCTAACACCTTGAACAGACGTTGGACGAACGGTTCAACAAACCATCCAACCGACTGTCCACCTGGCCATCAGACTGCCAATGATCCACCCTGCGAACAGCAATAGGCAATTGGCAAACAGGAAAGGGCCAGCAAATTTAGTTGCCTGGGATTGTCTCTGGCTTGGGCGCTACAGCTGCAGGAGCACTGGGTGTCACACCGCCGCCAGTGGGGGCCGGAATACTACTGGCCGCTGGAGCTACTTGCTCAAGTATGTTTGAGCTAGCAGCTGCAGGTGGGCGGTAGCCCATGTAAGACAAAAACAGGGTGCTGCTTAAAAATACCGTGGCTAGCACCGCCGTTGTGCGGGACAAGAAATTAGAACTGCCACTGGCACCAAACAAACTGCCTGAGCTGCCGCCGCCAAAAGCAGCACCTGCGTCAGCACCTTTGCCGTGTTGCATCAAAATAAGACCAATCATGGTCAAGGCTGATAGCAACTGCACAGCCATCAATACATTGGATAAAACACTCATTTAAAATTACTCCGAGAAAAACTGTTCGAGTTGTTAATGGTTGATACCAAACCGCACCTAAGATGCGGCTTGAATAATACTTAAAAAATCTGCTGCTTTTAAAGACGCACCGCCAATCAATCCGCCGTCGATATCAGGTTGAGCAAGCAAGCTGGCCGCGTTGGCTGCATTCATGCTGCCGCCGTACACAATGCGTACTGCATTTGCTGTTTCGGTTGCTGCACGCAATTGAGCCCGCAACACCGCATGCACCTCTTGTGCTTGCTCTGGTGTGGCCGTTTGGCCCGTACCAATGGCCCAAACCGGCTCGTAAGCCACGACTATCTCGCTGACACAATGACCAACTGCATGAATGGCAGCAGCCAATTGGCGCTTAACCACGGCTTGTGTCTGCCCCGCTTCACGCTGCTCTAATGTCTCACCAACACAGACGATGGGTGTCACGCCTTTGGCCAACGCAGCTTGCGCTTTGGCACCGACCATGGCATCGCTTTCGCCATGAAACTGGCGGCGCTCAGAATGACCAACTATGGCAAAACGCACCCCATGCTCATGCAACATGGCCGCGCTCAACTCGCCCGTAAATGCCCCCTTTTCGGCAGCGGACACGTCCTGTGACCCAACCAAAATAACACTGCCCTGCACAGCTTGTATGACGTCTGCCACGTACAAGGCTGGCGGACAAACAACCACATCACAGACGCCAGCGGGCAAGCCCGCCACAATGGCCTGCAACAGGTCTGCATTGCCTGACCTGCTGCCGTTCATCTTCCAATTACCAGCAATGAGTTTTTTCATGTTGTTTATCTCAGCATTCACAGCTTAAACCTGCCAGGTGAGCACGATTTTTCCCACATGCGCGTTTGATTCCATCAGCGTATGGGCAGCAGCAGCCTCACCAGCCGGAAAAGTTTTAAACACCACTGGCTTGATCACACCGCTGTGCAACTGAGGCCACACATGCGCACGCAATTGGTCAGCAATGGCAGACTTAAACGCCACCGATCGCGCGCGCAAGGTTGAACCTGTGATGTGCAAGCGCTTGCGCAACACCAAGCCAGCATTGAAGCTGGCATTGACACCACCTTGCACGGCAATAATGACCAAGCGACCATCTTCTGCAAGACACGGTATTTCGCGACCAATGTAGTCACCAGCCACCATATCAAGTACCACATCAACGCCTTTACCGGCCGTGATGTCCATCACCTGCGCAGCAAAATCTGTCTCACGGTAGTTGATGGCATGGTCGGCACCCAACGCCAAACAAGCTTGGCATTTGTCAGCCGTGCCAGCGGTCACAATGACTGTCGCACCAACAGCTTTGGCCATTTGAATGGCTGTAACACCAATACCGCTGGAACCACCTTGGATCAATAAGGTCTCGCCAGCAATGAGATGAGCCCTGTCAAACACATTGCTCCACACGGTGAAAAATGTTTCTGGCAGTGACGCAGCTTGCACCATGTCAAAACCATCAGGCACTGGCAAGCACTGGCCAACGGGAGCCACACACCACTGGGCGTAACCACCTCCGGTCACCAACGCACACACTGCATCCCCCACTGTGAGGCCAGCAGCGGCCATGGCCTGCGCATCACCAGACACTATGACACCTGCCACCTCTAAACCAGGCACATGAGATGCGCCAGGAGGGGGTGGGTAAGCGCCACTGCGTTGCAACACATCAGGGCGATTCACACCGCTGGCGTGAACGTGGATTAACACCTCACCCGCACCAGCGTGTACATCGTCACGCGCACCCAACCGCAGCACGCTGGGCGCGCCAAACTCGGTGATATCAACAACTTGCATGGTTTGACCGGGAACGGATACTGGTCAGATTAAGACTGTGACTGTGGCTGTTGTTGTTGCTGGTCACCGCCGTTATCACGGTCTAACAGCACCTTCATTGACAGCTTGATACGGCCCTTGTCGTCAGTCTCCATGACCTTGACGCGAACCACTTGGCCCTCGCTCAAGTAATCACTGACTTTTTCAACACGCTCGTGAGCGATTTGGCTGATGTGCAACAAACCGTCTTTACCAGGCAGCAAGTTCACCAACGCGCCAAAGTCCAGCAGTTTGGTGATGGGGCCTTCGTAGATGGCGCCCACTTCAACCTCGGCTGTGATTTCCGCAATGCGACGCTTGGCTTCTTCGGCCATTGCACCATCAACGGAAGCAATGGTGATTGTGCCGTCTTCTTCGATATTGATCTGCGTGCCGGTCTCTTCGGTCAACGCGCGAATGGTTGCGCCACCCTTGCCAATCACGTCACGAATTTTGTCTGGATTGATTTTCATGGTGAACAAACGCGGTGCGAAATCAGACACTTCGGTCTTGGCTTCGCCCATGGCTTCTTGCATTTTTCCCAAAATATGCATGCGGGCTTCTTTGGCTTGTGCCAAAGCAACTTGCATGATTTCCTTGGTAATACCTTGAATTTTGATGTCCATTTGCAGCGCCGTCACACCATCGGTGGTACCTGCAACTTTGAAGTCCATATCGCCCAAGTGGTCTTCATCACCCAAAATATCGGTCAACACGGCAAAGCGATTGTCTTCTTTAATCAGACCCATGGCGATGCCAGCCACATGGGCTTTCAAAGGCACGCCGGCGTCCATCATGGACAAACAGCCACCACAAACAGAAGCCATAGACGACGAACCATTGGACTCTGTAATCTCACTCACCACGCGAATGGTGTACGGGAAATCTTCTTTGGCAGGCAACACCGCATTCAATGCGCGCTTGGCCAAACGGCCGTGGCCAATTTCGCGACGCTTTGGTGTACCCACACGGCCAGCTTCGCCTGTAGCGAACGGAGGCATGTTGTAGTGCAGCATGAAGCGGTCTTCATACTCACCGGCCAAAGCGTCAATGCGTTGCGCATCGCGCTCGGTGCCAAGTGTAGTGACAACCAAAGCTTGGGTTTCGCCACGTGTGAACAGGGCTGAACCGTGTGTGCGTGGCAACACGCTGCTGCGAATTTCAATGGGGCGAACCGTGCGTGTGTCGCGCCCGTCGATACGCGGCTCGCCTGCCAAGATTTGGCCACGGACAATTGTTGCCTCAATGTCATGCAGCAACTTCTCAACGACAACCGCGTCGAACTTCATCTCAGCTTGTGACAAGCTGGCCATCACCTCAGCGTAAGCCGAGCGGCATGCCTCTGTACGCGATTGTTTGTTGCGGATTTGGTAGGCAGCTTCCAGCTTGGCGCCGCCAAGCTCTTGCACCTTGGCAACCAAGGCTTGGTCTTGCTCAGGTGCTTTCCAATCCCACATTGGCTTGCCAGCTTCCCTAACCAATTCGTGGATCGCATTGATAGCGATTACGCCTTGCTCGTGGCCAAACACCACGCCACCCAACATGATGTCTTCGCTCAACTGCTGGGCTTCGGACTCCACCATCAACACGGCGGTTTCAGTACCGGCAACGACCAAATCCATCAGCGACTCTTTGCGCGCTGTTTGACCTGGGTTCAAGACGTATTCACCATTCACGTAGCCGACACGGGCAGCGCCAATGGGGCCGTTAAAGGGGATGCCACTGATTGACAAGGCTGCACTGGTGCCAATTAAAGCGGCAATGTCTGCATCAACTTCAGGGTTCAGTGACAGTGTGTGGATAACCACTTGCACCTCGTTGTAGAAACCTGCTGGAAATAGAGGACGGATTGGACGGTCAATCAAGCGCGAGGTCAGTGTCTCGAATTCGCTTGGACGGCCTTCGCGCTTGAAAAAACTACCTGGGATCTTGCCAGCGGCGTAGGTTTTTTCGAGGTAATCAACTGTCAACGGGAAGAAATCTTGGCCAGCTTTGGCGGTTGACTTGGCCACCACTGTGGCAAGTACCACGGTGCCTTCGATGTCAACCATGACGGCACCGCCAGCTTGACGTGCGATTTCGCCGGTTTCCATGGTGACCGAATGCTGGCCCCACTGGAAAGTTTTGGTAACTTTATTGAACATAGTCATGAAAAAAACTCCTGTGTTGTGTGCGTCGTGCCTTTGACATCAAAGGTTTAGCCGACGACTGGTAATGTGCTCAAACGCATCGGTAAAACACGATGCCATTCCAAAAAGTCATTGATAAAAGGTAACTTTTTGGAATGACACAGCTTCGACCCACCGCATGCTGTTTGAAACTTATGGGGCCTAAACCCCGATTGGTGCATGCTCAAAACAAGCATCACCAATGTGCAAAACGCCTGAGGCAGTGAACTGACTCAGGCGTCGTAGTCTGACTAATAGATCAGCTGCTCTGTCATTACTTGCGCAGTGACAACTTGGCAATCAAGGCCAAATAACGCTCGCCGTCTTTAGAGCGCAGGTAATCCAACAGCTTGCGACGACGGCTAACCATTCGCAACAAACCGCGTCGACCGTGGTGGTCTTTTTTGTTTGTTTTGAAGTGAGGTGTTAAGTAGTTGATGCGTGCTGTCAACAAGGCAACCTGAACTTCAGGGCTGCCTGTGTCGTTCACTGCACGGGCATTGTCTTTAACGATGTCTGCTTTGACGATTCCGGTCATGATTTTCTCTTCATTTACTTGCGTCACCAGCAGCCAGCCCCTTGCATGTGTTGTGTTGCCAACTCAATTAAGAGCAGCACTTTCAACCGGGACTTACCGCTTGGCACGTGTTAAACACGGCAGATAGTTGCCGCGTAACCTTTGATTATAGACTGAAATGCACGCACCATCCACCCTCCTTGGCGGGCCTTGCTACGGCCTCACCATAGCGCAACTGGTGGGCATAGCAGCTTGCTGCGCCGTCAGACGCTGCAGCACCTTAAAACCAAACCCACTGCCTTCTGCATCAAATGGCACGCCGGGCTGGCCCACCTTGTCCATAACGGACACCACCAAAGGCTGGTCAATTTGATGGTCAGCAGCGCGCATCTGCATGCGATGCCCAGCAACGGTGATGTCCGTTTTTTCCATTGCCAAGGCCAACTGATAGGCATCGACAACATCGCCCTGACCGACCTGACCCACTTGGCTGGAAACAGACAGGCCCTGAGCCAACGCCAGCATCATGCCCTGCATGCGCATGTGCAGGTAGTCGTGCTCCGGTGTTGGAAAACTGGCTTTAAACCGCTTGTAAAACGCATCCGACGCTTCACCGCCTAAGTTAGGAAACCACTCAGCCACCGCCAACACCTTGTCCACACCAGCCTGACCAATGGCCGCAGGTGCGCCCAAGGCGTTGCCGTAAAAAGTGTAGAAGGTGCCATCAAAGCCAGCATCTTTGGCGGCTTTGACCAACAGCGTTAAGTCGTTACCCCAATTCCCAGTGACAACAGCCTGTGCGCCGCTGGCCATAATTTTGGCCGCATAGGGGGCAAAGTCTTTGATGCGAGCCATGGGGTGCAGTTCTTGGCCGACGATGACAACATCTGGACGCTTGGCCTGTAGCTGGGATCTGGCTTCTTTCACCACGCTTTGGCCAAAACTGTAGTCTTGCCCAATCAAATAAACACGCTTGAGGTCTGTGTTGCTTTCAATAGACTGCATGAGTGCAGCCATGCGCATATTGGCATGGGCATCGAATCTAAAGTGCCAAAAGCTACAAGCTTCGTTGGTCAGAGATGGTTCAACCGCAGCGTAATTTAAAAATACAACACGGTTGGCCGGGTCGCGAGCGTTGTGCTTGTTGATGGCGTCAACCAACGCCAAAGCAACGGCAGAGGAATTGCCCTGAACCACCACACGAATGCCTTGATCTATGGCTGAGCGCAGCGCAGACAGGGCCTCTTCTGGGCGACTTTTACTGTCAAATCTAACGATCTCTATGGGACGCTGCTTGGCTGTACGGCCACCACCCCAGGTCACACCGCCATCGGCGTTGATATTTTGTGCCGCCCACGCCAAGTTGCGATACGCAGCCTCACCCGTGTTGGTAAATGGACCACTCAAGCCTTCAATCATGGCCACTTTGATGGGCACACCGACATTCGGGGCCGCGCCTGCGCCCGCCATGGCGCACAGCAGGCAAACAGTCAACACTGTCCACGCTCGTAACGTTGTCAAAAATGTGTGTGGGTGCATGGGTCGATCTCTGAAAGTTAGAACAAGGGGATGCGGCAGGCGTTTATAGATACCGCTGAAAAAGTTGTGCTGCGTCAATGTGCGCAAGCATCGATGGCGTCCAGCGGCCACCTTGGACGCACATTAAAGCTGTAATCATGGCGTTGCCCCGGTTTGGTCATGGGCAGCAACCCGGCCTGCCAGCGCAGCGCAGCGGCCATGGCGATCATGGCACCGTTGTCGGTGCACAAATGCAATTCTGGGTAGTGCACCCTAGCAGACATCGTTGCGCACGCGGCATTCATGTGCTGGCGCAAGGATGTATTGGCCCCCACGCCACCGGCGACCACCAAGCGAGACAGGCCTGTTTGTCGCAGCGCAGCCATGCTCTTTTTAACCAGCACATCCACAATAGCGGCTTGTGTGCTGGCAGCTAAATCAGCCAACTGTGCATGGCTGGGCTGCACGCCCAGCTTGCGGTGCTGCACCATGACAGCTGTTTTTAAACCTGCAAATGAAAAATCCAAGTTCCCGCTGTGCAGCAACGGCCTTGGCAGCGCGAACGTCTTGGGATTGCCCAGTTCGGCCAATGCAGCCAATGCAGGACCGCCAGGATAGCCCAACCCCATTAATTTGGCAGATTTATCAAACGCTTCACCGGCGGCGTCATCGATGGTTTCGCCTAAGAGTTCGTACTGGCCAACGGCGTCAACCCGCATAAGTTGGCTGTGACCACCCGAGACCAACAAAGCGACAAATGGAAATTCTGGTGGGTCTGCGCTCAAAAATGGCGACAGCAAGTGCCCTTCTAAGTGGTGCATGCCCACGCTGGGAATACGCAAGCCCATCGCCATCCCGCTGGCTACGCCTGCACCCACCAGCAAGGCACCCGCCAAGCCTGGTCCTCGGGTAAAGGCCAGCAGGTCTATATCTTGCAAACTGAGCTTGGCCTCTTTTAAAGCCTGCTCGGTCAAGGGCAAGACGCGTTGAATATGGTCGCGGCTGGCCAACTCTGGTACCACACCGCCAAAGTCTTGGTGCATGGCAATTTGGCTGTAGAGCGCAGCGCCCAGCAGCACAGGCGTGCCGCTGACCTGAGCCTGCACCACGGCCACACCTGTTTCGTCACACGACGACTCAATTCCCAATATATACATAGCCGACAAGTGTAGACGGCGCTTGGGGGGCACTTGCAGAAAAATTGGCCTTATTTCCCAAAGTCATAACCCACGCCACACAATTTGCGCTTATGACGTACACCAACTTGCACCACAACCGCAGCCACCACAACATAGGTCACGTGGCCTTGGTCGGCGCAGGCCCAGGCGACCCAGACCTGCTCACCCTCAAAGCGGTCAAATGCATAGCCCTAGCCGATGTGCTGTTTGTTGACGACTTGGTCAACCCAGACATCTTGACCCACGCCAAAGCAAGTGCACGGGTGGTGTACGTGGGAAAACGTGGTGGCTGCGCCTCTACACCCCAGCAATTCATCATCAAGGCCATGATCGTCGCTGCATTACAAGGGGAGCAAGTGGTTCGCTTAAAAGGAGGCGACCCTTTTATTTTTGGACGTGGCGGCGAGGAAGTACAAGCCCTACAAGCCGCAGGGATTGCGGTGACTGCGGTCAATGGCATCACCTCAGGCTTGGCTGCATTGAGCAGCCTAAACGTTGCGCTCACGCACCGCGATCACGCCCAAGGGGTGGTCTTCGTAACAGGTCATGCAAAACCAGGCACTCACGGCACTGACTGGGCGGCGCTGTCTTCAACGGCTTACCAGGCCAAGCTCACGTTGGTTATTTACATGGGCGTCGCCCACGCATCTGACATTCAAACAGCCTTGCTACAAGGCTTACCCGACCACACGCCAGTCGCCTTGATACACAACGCGACACTGCCAACGCAGCGCCACGCTGTGTGCACATTGGGAGAATTGACCCGCACCATGCGCGCGCAGCGCATTGCCAGTCCAGCCATCATGGTCGTGGGTGATGTCGTGCAAGGTTTGTTGGCAACTGAGGCGAACTTGCAACAACATCGCCAAGCGGCTTGAGCGGCGCTGACCGCAACCGACCAACCGCGCCAACAGCAGTCGCTGGTCAACACAAACCGCAGCCGCACTGCGGGTCATAGCCGTCAGCCTACACTTGCGCTATGAATATTGAATCTGCCTCGGCTGTGGCATCGTTACAAGTGCAGGCCCCTTACAAAGACTTCGACACCATCATCATCGGCGCTGGCGCGGCAGGGCTCATGTGCGCTGGCGTGGCAGGGCAACTCGGCCTCAAAGTGTTGCTGCTAGACCACGCTGCCAAAATCGCTGAGAAGATTCGAATTTCTGGCGGAGGGCGGTGCAACTTTACCAACCGTGACTTAGACCCACGCAACCCACAAACCCACTTTATCAGCGACAACCCGCGATTTTGCAAGCACGCACTGGGCAATTACACGCCTGATGACTTCTTGACGCTGATGGCCAAACACCAACTCACTCACACAGAAAAACACAAAGGCCAGCTGTTTTGTGACCAATCGGCTGGCGCCATCATCACCATGCTGTTGGACGAAGCCAAACAAGGCGGGGTTGACCACCGCCAGGGCATTCAGGTCAAGGCTGTCAGCAAACAAGGTGATGTGTATCAAGTGCACACCTCGCAAGGCAACTTTACAGCGACAAACTTGGTGGTCGCCACTGGCGGCTTGTCTATTCCAAAAATAGGGGCCACTGATTTTGGCTACGGGCTGGCCAAGCAGTTTGACATGCCACTTATACCGACTCGCCCTGCCTTGGTGCCACTGACCTTTGACGGCAGCGAGTGGACCGCATTTAAAGACTTGGCAGGCGTGTCCCTCCCAGTGCACATACAAGTGACAGGCGCCAGCAATGTCGACAAAACCAGCTTCGACGAGGACTTGCTATTCACCCATAAGGGGTTGAGCGGGCCCGCCATATTACAAATATCAAGCTATTGGCAGCCAGGGCTTGATTTGCGCATCAATTTGCACACAGCATCCAATTTAGACACCAATTTTTCAGGCCTTAAAGCCACGTCGCGCAAACAACTGGGCAACGAACTGGCTGCCCTGCTGCCCGCGCGCCTCGCCCAGCAGTGGCTGCAAAGCGATGCACAATTGGCCGCCTTGCGCGAGCGACCAATGGTGGACATGCCTGACAAAGCATTGCGCAAACTGGCTGAGTCCTTGCACCAATGGCGGATCAAGCCCAGTGGCAGCGAAGGCTATGCCAAAGCAGAGGTCACAGCGGGCGGCGTTGATACCCGCGCCTTAGACGCCAAAACCATGCAGGCCAAAGGCCACACCGGCTTGTATTTCATTGGAGAAGTTACCGATGTAACGGGCTGGCTGGGTGGTTATAACTTCCAGTGGGCTTGGGCCAGTGGCTATGCTGCTGCCAAGGCCATGGCAACAGAAACTGTCTAGTTTTTGGCATAGCGAGAAAACACGCTTATAATTTAAGGCTTTGCTAGCAAACCCGCGTTACGGCTTGATCCGCCGACGCATAACTTTTGGAATTTCTGCCGTCATGACGACTATCCGTGTAAAAGACAACGAGCCATACGAAGTTGCACTGCGCCGCTTCAAACGTACCATTGAGAAGCTGGGCCTGTTAACTGAATTGCGTGCCAACGAGTTCTTCGAAAAGCCAACTACAGAGCGCAAGCGCAAGAAGTCTGCTGCTGTCAAGCGCAACTACAAGCGTATTCGCTCTATGCAGTTACCTAAGAAACTGTTCTAAGCACATCAGCAGCAACCCTTGACGGGTTGCGACTGACAAGGCCCGCTGAAGGACGCTTCATCGGGCTTTTTTTATGTCAACTGCAATAAGCCTTATTGCCACACCTTGAGCACCACGCTATGAGCCTAAAAGACACCATCACCGCCAACATGAAAGACGCCATGCGCGCCAAAGACGCCATGCGCTTGGGCACCATTCGTATGCTGTTGGCGGCTGTAAAGCTAAAAGAAATTGACGACCGTGTCGAAGTTGATGACACCATGGCCATCGCCATCGTCGACAAACTGATTAAACAACGCAAAGATTCCATTGAGGCCTATGTCAAAGCCGAGCGTCCAGAATTGGCAGCCATTGAGCAAGCTGAAATAGAAGTATTGAAGGCTTACTTGCCAGCCCGCATGAGTGCGCAAGAGGTAACAAACGCGGTTCAAGCCATCATTGCAGAACTTGGTGCAACAGGCCCTGGCGACATGGGCAAGGTCATGGGGGCTGTGAAAACCCAATTGGCCGGCAAGGCAGACATGGGACAAGTCTCAGCAGCTGTTAAGGCTGGACTTCAACCGTCAACACGGATTGAAAGCCCCTGATTCAGGCCCAGCCTAAAGGCTGGGCTGACAGACTGGCGCCAGCCCGTTGACATCTCAACGGACTCCAGCCACGTCAAGCCACGTTAAAGTGCTCTACCACTGGAGGCTGAGAAAAGAACGGGCCTACAATGGCGCGCCATTGCGGAAACAGTGGGCCCTCTCTAAAGCCAACGGTGTGGTCTTCTAAGCTGGACCAACTGATTTGCAACACGTAGCGATCGGTTGACTCAATACCTTTATGCAAAGTGTGACCCAAAAAACCATTGGCTTTTGCAGCCACAGTTGATATGCCCAACTCTACGGCGGCTTCAAAAGCGGCGTGTTGGCCAGCATGTATGCGAATATCGGCTAATTCTAAAATCATATGGGTCCCCGGTGAGTGAGTTTGTTTAAGTTTTAAGCGCCAGCGACCTTCATGCGATCAATCAAAACAGAGCCCGCCGTTTTTGCGCCGTGGTTGTAGGTATCAGAGCCTATCGCCTTGATGCCCATGAACATGTCACGCAAGTTGCCAGCAATGGTAATTTCTTCAACGGGAAACTGAATTTCGCCTTTATCAACCCAAAAACCAGAGGCGCCGCGCGAGTAATCGCCAGTCACGCCGTTGACGCCGTGTCCCATCAAGTCAGTCACAAACAAACCTCTGCCCAGCTTTTTCAACATGGCGACCAAGTCATCACCCGCCTTTGTGGAGCGACTGCGCATGTACAAATTGTGCGAACCTCCTGCGTGGCCAGTGGTGCGCATACCTAATTTACGCGCCGAGTAACTGCCCAAGAAATAGCCTTGAACCACACCTGCGGTCACCACGTCGCGCGCCTGTACGGTGACCCCCTCATCGTCAAACGGTGAGCTGCCCTTGGCCTTGTGCACGAATGGGTCTTCAAAAATGTCAATGTGCTTGGCAAATACTTGTTTGCCCAAGCTGTCCATCAAAAAACTGCTGTTGCGGTACAGTGCACCGCCACTGATGGCGTGTACAAAACTGCCCAACAAACCGCTGGACAATGGCGCTTCAAACAGCACAGGACATTGGGTGGTGGGTATTTTTCGTGCGTGCAAGCGCGACAAGGTTCGCTCAGCCGCGTAGCGCCCAATGGCCTTTGGGTTGGCCAAGTCGGACTGGTCGCGCATGGAGCTGTACCAGCCGTCGCGCTGCATGCCGTCGCCTTTACCAGCAATCACGGATGCGCCCATGGAATGCCTGGTGCTGGCGTAGCCGCCTGCAAATACACCGTCAATGCCTTGCGAGCCTATTTGACCTTCGCGCATATGGGCCGCGTAAAAGTGCGAATGCTGCGCAGAAACAGACGCGCCCTCGCTGTTGGTAATGAGTTTGCTGGTTCTAAGCGCTGCGTTTTCACACGTCATGGCTATCTCGCTGGCCGTTGCGGCGTCGACCGCCCACGGATGGAACAGGTCTAAATCGCGCACCTCACCCACCACATCTTGGGCATCTGGCAAGCCCGCCATCGCATCTTCAGCCGTGAAACGCGCAATGTCGTAGGCTGCCTTGACCGTTTGCTCGATGGCCGCTTTGGAAAAGTCGGACGTGGCTGCATGCCCACGGTGATGCCCCAAATACAGGGTCACACCCAACGACTTGTCGCGGTTGCGTTCAACGTTTTCTAGTTCGCGGTTGCGCACAGAGACGCTCAGGCCGTAGGCCTCAGAGACTTCGGCTACGGCGTCTACGGCCCCTAAACGCTTGGCGGATTGCAGCGTGTCTTGAACCAATTCTTGGAAATGAGACTGCGCAAATTGGAACCCTGCCAACTTGGCATCGGCAGGGACTGTTAAGTTTGAGCGCTTAAGCGCCGCGGTTTGTGCAATTTTTTTCATACTGGAAGCTATGATACAGACCAGCGCTCAAGACGTGCGCCAAGCAACTGAAATCCCCATGGCAAGAAAACCCAAAAAAGGCTACTACGTAAACGGACAATTTGTGCCCGAAGGTAGTGAACTCGACATCGAGTTTAAAGCCGAACTCAAAGGCACTTACGACAAATCGCGAACCGATTTGAAGAAAGACAGCGACCAACGCCAACTATTAGGAGTGGCGCTCATAGACCTGCGCCCCAAACTTCTAGCTGGACTAAACCTGCCAGAACGGCTGATGTCAGCGCTGAGCGACGCCAAGCGCATTCACGAGCATGGCGCACGCAAGCGCCATCTGCAGCTCATTGGCAAGCTCATGCGGTACCTTGAGGAGGATGTTGTTCAAGCCGCTGAAATGGCCTTACAAGAACAACACACCGGCAGCGCCTCAGAAGCGGCCAAGGTGCAAGTGGCTGAATATTGGCGAGAACGCCTCATCAGCGCAGACGATGCCGTGACCGAATGGTTTGCGTCGCCAGCTGGCGCTGCAACAGGCGATGTTCAAGCCTTTCGAAGCCTGGTTCGTCAGGCCCGCAAAGACCTCAGCAAAATGCCAGCCCCTGAAGAAACTGACGACGGCGAAGCCCCCAAGTTGGTCGCAAAAACCAGCAAGGCTTACAAAGAGCTATACCAGCAGGTGCGCTCAGCGCTGGCACTCAAACTAGACGTCGATCAAGATATAGACCAAGACCAAGACCAAAACTAGAGCGCATACGATGACAACTGATACCTTTGAACCCGTCAAAATTGGCATTGTGTCGGTCAGTGACAGGGCCAGCAGCGGGGGCTATGAGGACAAAGGCTTACCTGCCCTCAAGGCATGGCTAGAGCGTGCACTCAAAAACCCAATTACTTTTGATGCCCATCTCATTCCAGATGAAAAGCCACTGATCAGCCAAACGCTGCTGTCCTGCGTACACGCAGGTTGCTCGCTGGTATTGACCACTGGCGGCACTGGACCGGCGCGGCGTGACGTCACGCCTGAGGCCACGCTGGCAATTGGGGACAAAGAAATGCCTGGTTTTGGCGAGCAAATGCGCCAAATAAGCTTGAATTTTGTGCCGACCGCCATTTTGTCTCGCCAAGTAGCCGTGATTCGTGGGCACACACTCATCATCAATTTACCTGGCCAACCCAAGAGCATTACCGAAACACTAGAAGGTGCGCGCCATGCGGATGGCACCATGCTGGCGCAAGGTATTTTTGCGGCTGTACCCTACTGCATAGACCTGATTGGCGGACCTTACTTAGAAACGCACGTCGACGTGTGTGATGCGTTTAGGCCCAAAAGTGCACGCCGCTGATGCCTGGTTCTAAGCCCGACACACAACACGACAACACACTGCCCGTTGTAGGCGTCATGACAGCGTTGGCGCAGGAAGCAGGTGACCTGATTGCCAGACTGCAGCACACCACCCGCACCCAACTTGCCAAGCGCGAATACGTGCACGGTTTTTTAGGCGACCCCACAGACCTTGCCACGCAGCAACTGGTGGTGTGTGTGGCACGTGTAGGCAAGGTCGCTGCGGCCTCAACCGCCACCACCCTGATTCAGCACTTTGGCGTCTCCCGCTTGCTGTTTGTTGGCTTGGCAGGCGGCGTTGACGCCAACCACACCGTGCGGGTCGGCGACTGCGTGGTGGCCACGGAGCTGGCACAGCACGACTTTGACAGTTACCCGTTTTTCCCCCATTTCGTGATTCCCATGCTAGACATCATTCGCATGCCCACAGACGTGTCGTGGTCGCAAACCGTATGGGCTGCCACACAAACAGCGTGCGCAGGCACAACAGCTCAGGTCCACCAAGGCCTAATTGTGAGCGGCGACAGGTTCATCAACAGCGCCGATCAAATCAGCGCTCTGTTGACGGATTGGCCAGATGCGATGGCTGTTGAAATGGAAGGGGCTGCTGTGGCGCAAGTGTGTTTTGAGCACAGCACACCCTGCGCCGTGGTGCGCACCATCTCAGACCGAGGCGATGAGCAAGCGCATGCCGATTTTTCAGCATTTTTGAATACAGTCGCGGCACCTAGAGCCAGCGCCTTGTTCAGCGCACTCTTTCCGTCTGGAACTGCCAGCTGAGCCAGCTGCGCCTCACTTCTCCAACATTTGATTGAGCTTGTCGGCCTCGAAGGCACTGACTTTGGCGGCCTGCGCCGGTAACTCGGCGCAGTTGGGTTGGGTTTTTTGCATGGTTTCCAAGGCCTGCCACAACAGCGCAATTTGCTGGTCTTGGCTGGCAGCGCTGTCAATGAGTCCGCGCATCGCCAAGCTCACAGGGTCATCACTTTGGGTTACGCCATAAGCCGAAAAGCCCATTTTTGAAGCCGCGGCTTCGCGCTGCGCATCAACTTCAGCCACAATAATTCTCGCGGGATTGCCCACGGCCGTTGCACCGGCTGGTACGGGCTTGGTCACCACAGCGTTGGAGCCGACCCGGGCATCGTCGCCCACTTCATAACCACCCAACACCTGCGCACCAGCGCCCACCACGACATTGCGACCAAGCGTTGGGTGGCGTTTGGCGCCTTTGTGCAGCGACGTACCCCCTAACGTAACCCCTTGGTAAATCGTACAGCCCTCACCAATCACCGCCGTTTCACCAATCACAACGCCCATGCCGTGATCGATAAACACGCCTGAGGCGATTTGTGCACCAGGATGAATCTCAATACCTGTCAAGAAACGGCTGAGGTTGGAGACCATGCGTCCCAACCAATACCAATCTCGAACCCACAAGCCATGCGCCAGCCTGTGCAGGGACAAGGCATGCAGGCCTGGGTAACAAGTGAGCACTTCCAAGCGGCTACGCGCAGCTGGGTCACGCTCCAAAATGCAATCTATATCTTTGTGTAGGCGGTCAAACATGGGCAGTGGCACTATTTTTAAAAGTTATCAGTTTAGTCCGTAGCTTTTGCCGCGGTTTGCAACATGGCCTTTGCCATACCGCGCAAAATATGCACTTCTTCCATGCTCGGCTGCGCACGGCTCATAAGTTGGTTCAAACGTGGCATGAGCTTTTTAGGCGCGTTTGGGTCTAAAAAAGAAATGGCTACCAAGGCCTGCTCGACATGATTCAGCATGGCCTGCACAGTTTGGCTGTCAGCCAACACTTGGTTTTGAGGTGCTGGCGTATCAACCACCCACTGGTCTACTGCCAAACGCCAGTCGTAAGCAACCAACTGCACTGCAGCCGCCAAATTAAGCGAACCAAAGTGGGGGTTGGTCGGAATACTGAGACACACATTGGCTTTATAAACGTCGTCGTTGCGCATGCCAAAACGCTCACTACCAAATAAAAAAGCCACGCCTGTAGGTTGCACCAGCTGCGCGCCATTGTCGCCACGCGCAGTTGGGCGCTTGAGCAGCTGCTCAAAATGCACACGTGGGCTCTGCGTGGGCGGACCAAAGTCACGCGGTGTCATGGCTGTGGCACACAGGTGGTCCACGCCATCCAAGGCTTCATCCAAGGTGGCCACCACGCGGCAGTTCTCCAGCACATCGTTGGCGCCACTGGCGCGTTGTATGGTCTCCTCGCGGCGCAGCACATTGTCCCAGCGCGGCTCCACCAAGACCAAATCGTCAAAACCCATGACCTTCAGCGCTCGCGCAGCTGCGCCCACATTGCCGGCATGGCTGGTTTGTATAAGTATGAAACGGGTTTTCAAAAGATGGCCTGGGTTGGTGCCGCGCGTGCAGCGGCATTACGATGGCACTATACCCGCACGGGTCAACGTACCAAGCCTGCCCACGGCTAACAGGTGACAATGTGCCAGTGGTTGTCAAACTGCACAACATCTTGTGCTTGAGCGCCAACGGCAGTCGCCAAAGTGTTACCCACGCGTGGGGCTGACCCACTAGCCCTCGGAGCCAGCAGCTGAATGAGCAACCGTACAAGCCTCGCCACTGCGCAAACAAACTTCTCCGACCAGCCAATACGCTTGGTGCGACACACAACCTGTTTGGCAGATGACGGCATCCGCCTGCGCCCAACTGATCACCGTGGTATTGGCACCAGCCTGTCTACCTGCGTGGGCATAGTTGTCTAAGCGCTGTTGCAAGCGCCAAGACAGATGCGTGACCTGCAGGATCTGTTGCGCACGCAAACGCATAGCTTGCTGCTGAGCCAGCATCAGCGACTGATGCAACGCCGCAAATTGCTCTGTACATTGCGCCTGCACATCGCCTAAGCGCTGGATGAGCACTTGGTTTTCCAATGCAAGTTCCAGCAACTGGGCACGCAAGTGTGGCCCATCGCCTCGATTTTTGTTAATGCACAACGTTGTCATTGCATGCACCTGTTTGAACATCAAATACGGTTCTGATACGAACCTGCGCAGTGCTGACCAAATCTGACAAGGCAGCAAACGCTTGCAAATCAAATTTCAAACATATGGTCGGCAAAGCCAAGTGAACCACTTGGCAATCTGTGCAGGTGGTCACATGGCCCAGCTGGTTGCTCTGGGCGCGGACGTGCTGACAGTTGTGATCGCTGGGGTGGTCGGCGAGAGGGTCTTGTTTGTGGACTGGGTGGTTGTTATGCGACATAGGAGAACTTTCAATAACAATAAAAAGACAGCAGATGGAGGAGCCCATTCTAAATACGAATGATTCTTATTAGCAAGTAAAAAATTGATCAACACCGCACGCTGTAAAAGACACACGCCACAAGCCCCACAGCCCGGGCATATGGCGATAAACTATAGGGTTAGGGATTTCAAGCACCCGCCGCGCCATTGAGCGCCCCTTTTTTGCTCTTAAACACTGTTATGTCATCCAATATCCACCCTATGCTGAACGTGGCCATCAAGGCTGCACGCACCGCTGGCACCATCATCAACCGCGCAGCGCTGGACATAGAGTCCGTTCGGGTTGCTGCCAAACAAACCAACGACTTTGTGACTGAAATCGACAATGCTGCTGAAGAAGCCATTATTGAAACCTTGCTCACGGCCTACCCTGATCACGGCATTCACGCTGAAGAGTCAGGCATTCAGGCAGGTCGAGGGCGCGAAGCAGACCATGTGTGGATCATTGACCCATTGGATGGCACAACCAACTTCATTCACGGCTTTCCTGTGTACTGCGTCAGCATTGCACTGCAAATCAAAGGCGTGATTGACCAAGCCGTGATTTACGACCCCACCCGCAACGATTTGTTCTTCGCCTCAAAAGGGCGTGGTGCCTATTTGAACGACAGGCGCATCCGAGTGGGCAAACGCACACAACTCAAAGATTGCTTGTTGAGCACAGGCTTTCCATTCCGTCCAGGTGACGCCATGAAGCCCTATTTGGCGATGTTGGGCGACATCATGCCGCGCTGCGCAGGTGTGCGCCGCCCAGGCTCGGCCGCTTTGGACTTGGCCTATGTGGCGGCTGGCTTTTCTGACGGCTTTTTCGAAAAAGGCTTGGCGCCTTGGGACGCAGCGGCAGGCTCTCTCATGGTGACAGAAGCAGGCGGGCTGGTGGGCAACTTTACCGGCGAAGCAGACTTTTTAGACCAAAAAGAATGCATGGCCGCCAACCCGCGTATATACGGCCAAATGGTCGGCTTGTTGGGCAAGTACTCCAAGTTTGCCAGCGCCGGAGAGAAAGCTGCTGTGCGTCAAGCCTTGGCATCTGACAGAGCCAACACGACCAGCTCACCTGACGCAAACGGCGAGTAAGACCAACCACCAAGGCGCATCTGGCTGACAGTTGGGTGCTGCTGTGACACAGGCTGGCAACGACATACACGCAGCCTCAACCGCGGCTGTGTGTGGCCAAGCAGCCACATCGACTGCACAGCGGCGCGCGCTGTCTACGTGTGGCACCAAGTACACATCGGCCATACTGGGGACACCCCCATAACAAAACATGCCGCGCGCTTTGTCCGCCGCTCGTGTATGGCCTCTAAGGCGAAACCCGCGCTCATCCACTGACCACACCAGGCGTTGACCACCGACTCATCACCGCATTACCTGTCAGGTTCCAGGTAGTGCGCACACGGTGAGAGATGGCACGTCTAAAAAAACTGTGGGCTGCATATTCACCCCGTCTGCATGGCTGCCCAGGCCAGCGCCGTGCCGTCGCAACGCTGACAAGCCGTTAGTGGGCCGTCAGAACGCTCAATCATCGTTTTGTTGCAAGCGCTTCCGCTGCACCTGCATTGACGTGGTGCGCACCACCAGCAAAAAAGCTGTTGAACGTATCCCGCTTGCCGCACCCTGCCCTAGCGTCGCGCCACTGCAGGTGCTGTTGGTGACCCTTGAACACCACGCTTGGTGTGCTCGCAGGCCTCTTGGCACTCACTGGTCACGTCAAGAGAAGATGTGTCCGCCTGCTGGCCGCAATTGAGCCTGTTGGTGCTGAGGCGATCCACAGAGTCTTGTTGTGCAAGCATGTGAATGCCGTCAATTGTTCGGATTAAAAAAACTTGCACTTTGTAGCTATATTGTTTACATTTATTGTTTACATCAATTGTTAACAATATAACCACTATGAAAATTCTTGTTATCAACCCCAATTCAACGGTCTCCATGACCGACAAAATTGTCGCCAGTGCACGACAAGCCGCAAGCGAAGGTACAGACATCGTCGCAGCCACTGGGACTGATGCCCCACCAAGTATCCAAGGACACCACGACGAGGCCATGAGTGTTCCGGGCCTGATCACCAGGCTGCGCGAAGCCGAGGCGCAGGGCATAGATGGCGTGGTTGTCGCCTGCTTTGACGACCCCGGCATTGGCGCCTGCCGTGAGGTGTTTTTAGGGCCAGTATTGGGGATTTGCGAAGCCTCGGTTAAGGCTGCAAGCATGATTTCCACATCCTTTTCAGTCGTCACGACCCTACCCCGCGCCATACCAATTATTGAGGATCTCATACACGGATACGGCTTGTCGCACCGCTGCCGCCGCGTGCGTTCTGCTGAAATTCCGGTGCTTGCGCTGGAAGAGCAGGGAACAGTCGCCCGCAACAAAGTGCGCGATGAAATTCTCAAAGCAGTGCGAGAAGACCGCTGCGAAGCGGTTGTCTTGGGATGTGCCGGCATGGCCGATTTGACCGAATGGCTGAGTCAAGAAGCCGGCGTGCCGGTCATTGACGGCGTCACCGCTGCAACCCGCATGGTGGAAGCTTTGGTCGGGTGCGGTCTGAAAACTAGCAAGATTGGCGCCTATGCGCGACCAATAAAGCACTAATTTTTTTACAACAAGGAGAGCAAGACATGTCGAATAAAAATACCGCATCAGAAGCGGTCAGGGCAGTAAATAGTGAGCAGAAGGCGCTAGGCGAGGAGAGCCTAGCGCCACAAAATGAGCGGATTATGGACCCATGGTCCTATTTGTTTGCATGGCTAGGTGGGTGTGTTTCGATTGGGACATTTACGGTCGGATCGGGTTTGGTTGGCACGCTCAACTTACTTCAAACAGTTGTTGCAATTGCCATAGGTTGTACTGTCATTGGGGTGGCCTTGATGATCAATGGCCAGGCCGGACACAAATATGGCATTCCATTCATGGTTCAGGCGCGGTCCTCTTTTGGTTTTGTCGGAAGTCGTATTCCAGCGCTTGTCCGGTCGGTTCCCGCGATAGTGTGGTTTGGGTTCCAAAGTTGGATTGGAGCAGGCGCGCTGAACCTGGTTTCAGCCACATTGTTTGGCTACGACAACATGCTTGTGTTCTTCGTAGGCTTTCAATTTTTGCAAATTGGCCTGTCCGTTCTTGGCTTCCACGGCATCAAATGGCTAGAAAACGTCGGTTCAGTGTTCATTATTGGTTCTTTGTGCTACATGTTCTACAGTGTGATTGACAAATATGGCGATATCATTTCCACCAATCTTGTCAATGTCGAAGGCACTTGGGGGGCGCCGTTCTGGGGTGCAACAATGTTGTTTTTGGGTGTTTACAGCACCATGATGCTGAACGTTTCTGACTACTCAAGAGAGCTGCGCAAAGATGTTGGCAGGCTTCGCCAGATCACAATCTATGCAAACTCGATTTTGCCTGCGACCTTGTTTATGGGACTGATCGGATTGATGGTTTCTGCTGCAACAGGCGAGGTTGACCCAATTAAAGTGTTCTCAAGCGCCGTTGACAACAAGTTCTTGTTGGTGATTACGTTGCTATTCATTGCATTCGCTCAGGTAACAACCAATATCTTGAACAACGTGATTCCGCCAGCTTACGCCTTGATGGATGTGTTCAAAATCAAGTACAAAACAGCGGCCGTCATCGTTGGATTGCTTGCTTTTTGCACCTTCCCTTGGGAATTGGTTAAAGACGAGTCTGCTGCGGGTCTTAGCCTGTTCATACAGACTTACTCTGCCTTCCTGGGTCCTATATTTGCAATCTTGGTTGTCGATTACTTTTTCTTGCGCAAGCAGACGCTTGATCTCGATAAGCTCTATGACGAGAATGGCCCTTACCGTGGCATCAACTGGGCGGCCATTGTCGCGATGGGCGTCGGTATCGCTGTTGCACTGACCTTTTCCAACATATCTTGGTACGCCAGCCTGATCCCGTCGGGTGCCTTGTACTTCATCTTGATGAAGCACCTCCCTTCAGCGCAACGTTTCGCGCCATAAACAAAAACGATATGGCCCAGCAGCCATGCTGGGCTGGTTTTTGTATGGTGCTGGGCATCAAAGCCTGTCACTGCATCACTGGTGCCGTCAATCACATATTGTTAGGCGGTATCAGGCGGTTTTGTAACGTTGTATGGGCATGGGCCAGTCGAACTGTGCATGGTCATGGCAGGCAGTAACAACCAGCAGTCATGGCCTCACGTGTTGTGTTCATCTCTGCACCAGCGGTCTAGCCTATGGGCACAATAGACACGTCTTGATCCCATAGAAGCGCATTTCACCAACGATAGCTCAAAGAATAACGTGTTGTTTGCGCCCACTGCAGTGCTGCACCCAGCAACAGCTCTCACACACCAGTAGGGACCTTGTGTACCGGCTTACGGGCCCACAGGCCATGACATAACGTCGCAGCGTAAGTTCGAAACCGAACCCGCTGCGTGCGGTCTAACAACGAAAATTAAACGCCAACTCGTTATAAGCCAAGCCTGTCAGGTTCCAGGCAATGCGCACGCGGTGCAAGCTGGCACTTTCACAAACAACTGATTAACTGCACATTCATCCGGTTGTATTGCCGCGCTAACACAGCCACCGCCCTCTGCGTCCGGTAGACTGGGCGGTTGTCATGTATGCCTAAAAACCTCACCCTCCACCCCAACCTGTAATGACCGACAAGGATAGCGCCCCGCCGCACACGCCCATGATGACCCAGTATTTGGGCATCAAAGCGCAATACCCGGACACGCTTGTGTTTTACCGCATGGGCGACTTTTACGAGATGTTTTACGCCGACGCCGAACGGGCCTCGGGCTTGCTCGACATCACCCTGACCACGCGTGGTCAATCGGCAGGACAGCCCATTCCTATGGCAGGCGTGCCCTTTCACGCGGCAGATGGCTACTTGGCCAAGCTCATTCGCTTGGGTGAGTCTGTGGCTATTTGTGAACAAATAGGTGAAGTCACTGGTAAAGGCCCTGTAGAGCGCGCTGTGGTTCGCATGGTCACACCAGGCACGCTGACTGAGTCAGAGCTCATCAGTGACAAGGCCGAAGCCAAAGTCATGACCGTGCACCAAGGCCCTCGCAACATGCTAGGCCTGGCATGGTTGGCCATGTCCCAAGGCGTGGTGCACATAGCCCAGTGCAAGCCTGATGAATTGGCGCAATGGGTTGCGCGCGTTGCGCCGCAAGAGTTGCTGCACAGTGCTGACAACACCGATGCTTTTGAAGCCACTCTGAAAGAACTGGTTAGCAGCGCCAGCGCTGCAGGCCAGCGCATGGCGCTCACACTGCGCCCAGCTTGGCAGTTTGACCCCGGCTTGGGGCAGCGCAAACTGCTAGAGCAACTGCAGACCCAAAGCCTGCACGCCTTCGATGCACAAGGTTTAGACAACGCGCACGCTGCAGCTGGTGCACTGTTGGAGTACGCGCGCCAAACGCAGGGGCGTGACCTCATCCATGTGCGCGAGTTGCAAGTTGCAAGAGACGACGCCCTCATCAACTTGCCTGCCACCACTCGGCGCAACCTTGAGCTCACGCACACCTTGCGCGGCGAAACATCACCCACACTGTTGTCGCTGCTAGACACCTGCGCCACTGGCATGGGCAGCCGGATGCTGCGCGAGTGGTTACTAGCGCCAGAGCGCACGCGCGACACGGCACAGGCCAGGCTGCAAGCCATAGGCGTGGTGACTGGCGCTGGGCCAATACACCACCAGCGCTTGCACACATTGCTCAAGGGCTGCGGCGATGCCCAACGCATTACGGCACGCATTGCATTGGCGCAGGCCAAACCGCGCGAGCTGGTGGCACTGTGTGCCACTTTGAAACGCGCTGAACAGTTGGCACAGACTCTGCAAACACACACACATGACGCGCTAGGCGACTTGCTGGCCAAGTGGGCCCACGACCTCAACCCACCCCCAGAGGTGGTGAGCTTGCTAAGTGCCAGTTTGCTGGCTGAGCCCTCCACACTCATTCGCGAAGGCGGCGTCATAGCCGATGGCTTTGACCCCGACCTGGATGAGCTGCGAGGCATGGCCACACAGTCAGACGATTTTTTATTGGCGCTAGAAGCCCAAGAGCGTGAACGCACAGGCATCAGCAACCTAAAAGTGCAATACAACCGTGTGCATGGCTTTTTCATTGAAGTCAGCCAAGGGCAACTCGCTCGCGTGCCAGACAACTACCGACGCCGACAAACGCTTAAGAACGCCGAGCGCTTCACCACGCCAGAGCTCAAGGCGTTTGAAGACAAAGCGCTGAGCGCGCAAGAGCGGTCTCTCGCCAGAGAAAAATGGCTGTATGACCAGCTGCTAGAGCGGTTGCTACAGTGGCTCACACCACTGGGAACTTTGTCACGAGCCTTGTCTGGCTTAGACGTCATATGCGCATTGGCAGAGCGTGCCCACAGCTTACATTGGTGTGCCCCAACGTTTAGCCATGAGCCTGGCATACACATACAAGGCGGACGTCACCCGGTGGTTGAGGCCAGGCTGCAAGAAACCAACGCTGGCAGTGTGAACTTCATCCCCAATGACACCACGCTCAACGCAACAGCTAGGCTGCACATCATTACCGGCCCCAACATGGGCGGCAAATCCACCTACATGCGCCAAGTAGCGGTCATTGCACTGCTGGCCAGCGTAGGCAGTTATGTGCCTGCCAACGCTTGCCGGCTGGGCCCACTGGACGCCATACACACGCGCATTGGCGCGGCTGATGACTTGGCCAATGCACAGTCGACTTTCATGTTGGAGATGACTGAAGCTGCGCAAATTTTGCACGCCGCCACGGACAGATCGTTGGTGCTGATGGACGAAATTGGACGCGGTACATCCACCGACGATGGCTTGGCCTTGGCCGCTGGCATTGCGACGTATTTGCACAACAAGTGCAAGGCCTTAAGCTTGTTTGCGACGCACTACTTCGAGCTGACACAACTGCCCGCCACCCACCACCAAGCCATCAATATGCATGTCAGTGCGGTCGAGTCAGGTAAAAATGGCATTGCGTTTTTACACCACATTGAGCCAGGCCCAGCCAGTCGCAGCTTTGGTGTACAAGTTGCTAAACTAGCCGGTATCCCCAGCGCAGTTGTGCTGCAGGCCAAGCACAGTTTGGCCAGCCTTGAGCACAACAGCCACAGCAACCAGCCTCAAGTGGATTTGTTCGCACAAGCCCCGCCCGAATTACACAACGAGCCCACGGCCTTAGAAAGTGCTGTTGCACAACTCAATCCAGACACCATGTCGGCGCGCGAGGCATTGGATTGGGTCTACCACCTCAAATCTTTGAGCCAACGCAGCGTTTAATTTTTTACCTTTTCCTGTCTCAACATGACCTATTGTGTAGCCGTCAAACTCGATGCGGATTTGGTTTTCTTGTCTGACTCACGCACCAACGCCGGTCTGGATCAAATCTCAACTTTTCGCAAGACCATGGTGTATGAGCGCAGCGGCGACAGGTTCATCACCCTGCTGTCTGCCGGCAACCTGAGCATGTCGCAATCGGTGCGAGAAATTTTACAAACGCACGGTATACCTGGCGCCCCGGACCAGCCACCAATCAATATGTGGAATGCCACATCTATGTTTGAGGTGGCCCGCGTGTTGGGCGACGCCATCCGCTATGTGTATGAGCGTGACAGTGATGCATTGAAAGCTGCAGGCGTGGACTGTAATGTCACCATGATTTTAGGCGGGCAGGTGCAGGGCGAAGCCATGCGCTTGTTTCAGATGTACGCACCTGGCAACTTCATAGAGGCCACAACAGACACACCCTTTTTCCAAATTGGTGAATCCAAATACGGCAAACCTGTACTAGACCGCGTGATCACGCCAGCAACGTCTCTGGCAGATGCGGCCAAGTGCGTGCTGGTGTCCATGGACTCGACGCTCAAGTCCAACCTGTCAGTGGGTTTGCCGCTGGACATGGTGATTTACAAAGCTGGTGACCTGCACAGCCACACCGTGCTGTGTATTGATGAAAAAAACCCCTACTTCCAAATGCTGCGCAACTGCTGGGGAGACAGCTTGCGCGCTGCGTTTAACAACTTGGAACAACCCGACTGGAGCCGCCAGCCCAGCGAGGACAACCCGCTGCGCAGCCCCAGCAACGCCGCCATGGCATTAAGAAAAATCTGCTCACCTACAGATAAATTGATTTGACACAATGAGCAACACACCTGCAACGCCGCTGATTATTTTTTCGCACGGTAACAGTTTTCCTGGCGGCACTTACAGCCAACTGTTTAAAGGCTTGAATGCACGCGGTTACACCGTTAAGGCCATAGACAGATTTGGCCATGAACCGCACTACAAAGTCACCAGCAACTGGCCACACTTTGTCAAGCAGCTGCACGATTTTGCAAGCGCTGAAATGCACAGCGCCGGCCAAGATGCATGGCTGGTAGGTCATTCTTTGGGCGGTATTGTGAGCCTGCTGTGCGCGGCCAAACACCCGATTTTGGGCGGTCACCGGGTCAGGGGCTTGCTCTTGCTGGACTCACCTGTTCTGACTGGTTGGAAAGCCAAAGCATTGGCCGCATCCAAAATCACGCAATTGATTGGTGCTGTTTCTCCCGGGCGAATCAGCAGTAAGCGCCGCAATACTTGGCCTAGCCGAGAGGATGCGTTTCAGCATCTTAGTAAAAAACGTGTCTTTGCCAGCTGGGAGCCCAGCGCACTGGCCGACTACATGACACACGGCTTTGAGGATGTGCTCGACGCGCACGGGCGCGCACAGTGTGTGCTGCGCTTTGACCGCGACATAGAAACCCAGATTTACAACACATTGCCGCACAACGTAGACGCCATGCTGCGTCGCCACCCTTTGCAATGCCCCATGTCTTTCATAGCGGGCACACGCTCGGCGGAAATGCGCCAGGTTGGTGAGGGCCTGTCGCGCAAACTGGTGGCGTCTACCGCGCCGGGGCGGTGGCAACATCTTGAGGGCACACATTTGTTTCCAATGGAGTCGCCTGCCAAGACTGCCGCCGCTGCAGTGGTGGCTTTTCAAGCCATGTGCCTCGAGCAACCAAGCTGGTAACAACTGGTTGCTCAAAGGCTTAATTAGACCGTGGGGTCTGCGCCGCCAATGGTGTCTAAGAAGGCTGCTCTGCAACGTCGGCCGCGTCGGCCATGTCGTGTTCTGATGGATCAGGCGTGCGCGGGTCAAGTTGTTGCAAAGCGCTTTCCATGCCGCTACCAACCACGACGTAGCCCACCTTGTCTTCAACTGCAACAGGCGGCACAGCTCGAATACGCAACAACACGTGGACGGCCAAAACGGCGCACACAGCTGAGAAGTACAACATCAAGCTACCCGGCCCGCCTGCGTCCATTAACAGGCCCGCCAGCGTAGGGCCAATGGCTGCACCAATACCGTGGACCAGCAACAAACCACCAGTCACTTCGAGGGTACGCGACACGTCAATCATGTCGTTGGCATGGGCCACGCTCAGGCCGTACACCGTAAACAACACCCCGCCTAAAGCGACGCCAATCGGCACCAAGGCCCACGTCCAGCTCAGCGAAGAACTGTAGGCTAACAGTGACAGCACCGCCGCAATCAACAGTGCAGACAACAACACCAAACGCCTGTCTATGCGATCAGACAAGTGACCAACAGGCCACTGGAAAATGGCCCCGCCCAAAATAGTTGCGGCCATAAATGATGCGACACCTGCGCTGTCCAAACCCACACGTTGTGCAAACAAAGCACCCAAACCGAAAAAAGCACTGTGAATGAGACCCGAGGCAAATGCACCGCTTACACCCAGCGGGGTGGTGTGCCACAAACTGCTGATGCTCAGCCGCGGCGGCTCCACTGCATCCGGTTGCGTCACTGGGGCCAACGTAATAGGCAGCAAGGCGAATGACAGCAACACAGACACCATGGCAAACGGCAAAAAACCAACCGAATCACCCACCAAAATGAGCCACTGCCCCACGGCCAAGGCCATGAAGGAAACCAACAGATACATAGAAAACACGCGACCACGTTGGTCTTTGGGCGCCAAGGTATTGAGCCAGCTTTCGATCACGATGTACAAACCCACCAAGCAAATACCCGTCACCAGCCGCAAGCCACCCCAAAACCACGGATTGATCCATACAGCGTGAAGAATTGGCATGGTCGAGGCAATGCTGGCCATGGCTGCGAAGGCACGGATATGTCCCACTCGGGTAATCAGCGCCGGACAGAAAAACACACCCGCCACATACCCGGCGAAGTAAGCGGACGTGATAAGACCTGTCACCACAGTCGAAAATTCTGCCATGCCCGCACGCAAACCGACCACCGAGAACAGCAAGCTGATCCCCACGATGAGCATCGCAACGCCACTCAAGATGGCGACTAAGTGACCTCTTAAATCACGCATGGTGTGCTACGCAGCCCATTCAACCCAACCTGTGGCAGAGGTGAGCAAAATGACACACCCAAACGCCACACGGTACCAAGCGAAAGGCATAAAACTGTGGGTGGCAATATAACGAAGCAGCCAGTGAATACACCACCAAGCACTGAAAAACGCCACCACAGTGCCCACTGCAAACATGGGCACGTCGCCCCAAGCCAGCAATGCCCGTTCTTTGTACAGGCTGTAAACACCAGCACCAATAAGCGTGGGAATAGCCAAGTAAAAAGAGAAGTCCGTGGCAGCTCGCCGGCTGAGGCCAATCAGCATGCCACCAATAATGGTGGCACCGCTGCGGCTGGTGCCAGGCACCATGGCCAAGCACTGAATCAAACCGACCTTGAGGGCGTCCATGGCACTCATCTCGTCAACGCTGTCCACACGCACGGTGGTCGCTTGGCGTTTTTCAGCCCACCAGATAATCACACCGCCCACGATCAACGCCACGGCCACCACGTTGGCATTGAATAAGTTCTCTTTGATGGCCTTGCCAAAAGCCAAGCCCAGCACCACTGCTGGGAAAAAAGCAATCAGTACATTGCGGGTGAAGCTCTGAGCCTTGGCCTGCGTTGGCAGTTCGCACACCGTAGACCAGATGCGCTGCCAGTACACCAAAATAACAGCACCTATGGCGCCGGTTTGAATGGCAATATCAAACACCTTGGCTTTGTCGTCATGAAAACCAATCAACGAACCCGTCACGATCAAGTGTCCTGTAGACGATATGGGCAAAAATTCCGTGATGCCCTCGACCAAACCCATAACGACGGCTTTGGTCAGTAGTAAATAGTCCACGATGGATGACTTTCCGCCCCACAATAGGGCTTAAACGAATGCGATGGCGCTCATTCTAATGGTGATGACCAGTCAACCACGCCAAAACAAGTGGACTATGCGCAATTAGTGGCCCTACAGACCGCATAAAATCAATGTCTTAACTTATCTTTTCACGCAACTACCTGACCTAACAGCCCCCAATTGTGACCGACAGCAACACCAACGACTCAGTATCAAAGCCCAGCAATTTTTTACGCCAAATCATTGAGTCAGATTTGAGCAAAGGCACTTATGCCCAGCGTTTATGGGCGGGTCAGCCATCGATTGGCACATTGCACGCCTTGGGCCAACCAGACCCCGCCAAGATCCGAACACGCTTTCCGCCAGAGCCCAACGGCTACCTGCACATCGGTCACGCCAAAAGTATTTGCCTGAACTTTGGGTTGGCGCAAGACTATAACGGTGTGTGCCACTTGCGTTTTGATGACACCAACCCTGAAAAAGAAGACCAGTCTTTTGTTGACGCCATAGAAGACACGGTGAAATGGCTTGGATTTGACTGGCAAGCCTTTGACACCAGCCATAGGTTTCAAGCCAGCGATTACTTTGAAACCATGCACAGCGCTGCCCTGTATCTCATAGAGCAAGGCCTGGCTTACGTCGACGAGCAAACCAGTGAGGACATGCGCAACAACCGGGGTGATTTTTCTAAACCGGGCGTTAACAGCCCGTTCAGAGACCGCTCAGTGGCTGCCAACCTAGCCCGATTCGCCCAAATGCGCGCAGGCGACTTGCCAGATGGTGCCGCTGTTGTGCGCGCCAAAATCGACATGGCCAGCCCCAACATCAACATGCGCGACCCAGCTATATACCGCATCAGACATGCCCACCATCACCACACTGGTGACACATGGTGTATCTACCCTATGTATACCTTTGCGCACCCCATTGAGGATGCGCTAGAAAATATCACGCACAGCATTTGCACATTAGAGTTTGAAGACCAACGCCCGTTTTACGACTGGTTGCTGGACAAGCTAAGCGCCGGCGGCATAGTCAATAGCCCACCACCCAAGCAGTACGAATTTGCCCGTTTGAACCTCACCTACGTGGTCACCAGCAAGCGCAAACTGGCGCAACTGGTGGTTGACAACCACGTGACAGGCTGGGATGACCCCCGCATGCCGACCATCGTGGGCTTGCGCCGACGTGGCTACACACCTGAGGCCTTGCGCTTGTTCACGGACCGCATTGGGGTGTCCAAATCAGACTCTTGGATTGACTACGCCACGCTGGAGGGCAGCTTGCGCGACACCCTGGACACCAGCGCGGCGCGCGCCATGGCCGTGCTAGACCCCATCAGGCTGCACATTGAGAACTGGAGCGAGCTCATGGGCGAAAACGCTCTGGATACCTGTACCGCACCCGTGCATCCCCACCACCCTGAGCGCGGAGAGCGCACATTCATGTGTGGTGCCGACCTATGGATAGAGCGAGGCGATTACGAGCAAGCGCCTGCGAAGGGCTACTTCCGATTATTTCCTGGCAACAAAGTGCGCCTCAAATATGGTCACGTTGTAGAGTGCACTGGCGCCAACTACAACGCCGCAGGCGACATTGAGCAAGTCAATGCCCGCTTGGTACCCGATACCAAAAGCGGCACACCTGGTGCATCCGCTATCAAGGTGAAAGGCGTCATCACTTGGGTGGGTGACAGCGATGCGGTATCGGCGCCCGTTCGTCTGTACGACCGCCTGTTTCAAGAGGCACAGCCAGATGCAGGCGGGCGGGACTTTATTGCCGCGTTAAATCCCAACAGTTTGCTGACGGTGCAGGCCAAGTTAGAGCCCAGCCTGGCACACGCCACGGCTGGCTCCAACTACCAGTTTGAACGCCTTGGCTACTTTGTTGCTGACCACATAGACAGCACGTTAGGCGCACCAGTTTTCAACCGCAGCGTGGGCTTAAAGGACACGTGGGCAAGCAAGTAATCAGTCTTCTACCAACTTGATGTCCAGCCAAGTTGACACACATTGGAGGTCTAATGCAGCTTTCAACGACCATGCCATGCTGATTCACACCCGTGCATACCTTGGTGCTGCACGGCTCACCTTGTGTGGCCCTAGACACCCACAAATTCCAAGCAGTGGCGCTGACAACAAGCTGGCTGGCTGCCCGCTGATCAGTCGACACATAGAAGCCACAGAACGCGTCAACGAGCCAATCAACCGCCGGGTTGACGTGGCGCTGCTCTAAATCATGGTGCTGTACTTTGAAGACGATGATGTCTTGGTCATCAACAAGCCTGCTGGCGTTTTGTCGGTTCCCGGACGCGGCGCAGACAAACAAGACTGCGTGCTGTCGAGACTTCATGACAGTGGCCACAGCGCCCTGGTCGTTCACAGGCTAGACACTGCCACCTCTGGGTTGATGGTGTTTGCAAAACACCTGCCTGCCCAACGCGCACTGAGCCATGCGTTTGCCACACGTCAAACCCACAAACTCTACGAAGCGGTTGTTGAAGGTCACCCTATAGGACACATCACACGCCATGCGAGTGAACAAGGCATTCAACAAAGCAGTGATGACGAATGGAACAGCATAGAGGCCTCGCTCATCATTGACTGGCCCAACAGACCCATGTCCAAAGTATGCGAACAAACAGGAAAAGCCGCCCTTACGCGCTGGCAAGTCATCACGCCATCTCAAACTGATGCAAACCACACGCGCTTGCGACTGCAACCGGTCACTGGACGCACACACCAACTGCGCGTTCACCTTCTGCACATCGGCCACCCCATAGTGGGAGACGCCTTGTACAACCAGGCTTATCAACACTTAACCAACGAGGGCGAGCAAGCGCCCGCACGTTTACAGCTGCATGCCACCCATCTGAGGGTGCCCCGTATGCAATGCGAAGGGGCTTTTTATTGGCACTGCCCAGCACCGTTTTGACAACGGGCGGGCAACACGCGTGACTCGCCATGGTCTGAGCTACTGCTACCATGTGCGCCACTGCTAACCCCTAACCCTTTACCGAAAGACATGCATGACCCAAGACGTATTTGTTGTGAGCGCTGTGCGCACGGCTATTGGCACCTTCGGCGGCTCATTAAAAGACACGCCGCCCATTGCTTTGGCCTCGTTGGTGGTGCGCCAAGCACTAGAGCGCGCACAGATAGACGGCAACAGCGTGGGCCATGTCGCCTTTGGTCATGTGGTCAACACAGAGCCGCGTGATATGTACTTGTCCCGTGTGGCGGCCATTGACGGCGGCTGCGCACAGCAGACCGCCGCTTTTAACGTCAACCGTTTGTGCGGCTCTGGCTTGCAGGCCATTGTTTCTGCTAGCCAGTCCATCATGCTTGGGGACACTGATGTGGCCATTGGCGGCGGCGCAGAAAACATGAGCCGCGCGCCCTACGCCAGCTTGAGCACACGCTTTGGTGCACGCATGGGTGACGCCAAATTGGTAGACATGCTCTTGGGGGCATTGCATGACCCATTTGAAAACATGCACATGGGCGTCACGGCAGAGAACATTGCAGCCAAATGGGGCATCAGTCGCGAACAGCAAGATGCCACTGCGGTTGAAAGTCACCGCCGCGCAGAACGCGCCACCAAAGCGGGTTACTTTAAAGACCAAATCGTACCTGTCATGCTCAAGTCGCGCAAAGGTGAAGTGGCATTTGAAGTTGACGAGCACTTTAGATCCAATTGCCAGCCCGAGGACATGGCCAAGCTCAAGCCCGTGTTTTTAAAAGAAAACGGCACCGTCACCGCAGGCAATGCGTCAGGCCTGAACGATGCCGCTGCCGCAGTGGTACTCATGAGCGGCCAAGCCGTTACAGCACAGGGCGTCAAACCCCTGGCACGCTTAGTGGCTTATGCGCACGCTGGCGTAGACCCACGTTTTATGGGCATTGGCCCAGTACCTGCCACACAAGCTGCCCTCAAAAAGGCAGGTTTAAGCGTGGCCGATTTAGACGTCATTGAAGCCAACGAAGCTTTTGCTGCGCAAGCCTGCGCAGTCAGTCAAGATCTAGGCCTAGACCCGGCAAAAGTTAACCCCAACGGTTCGGGCATTTCGTTGGGACACCCAATTGGCGCTACTGGCGCACTGATCACAGTTAAAGCCATTCACGAACTGCACCGCATTCAAGGCCGCTACGCGTTGGTCACCATGTGCATAGGCGGTGGTCAAGGCATTGCCGCCATTTTTGAACGGGTCTAAGGGCTCGGCTTCGAGGCTTAAGTCCCCACTTCGCCGTCGCCTTGGAAACTGCCTGCTCTGAAAGTCAGTACCAAGGTGTCGCGCCAACCAAAGTCTTGCAATGGTTGTATCGGCGTGGTTTCGTGAATCACTTTGGCGTCGTCCAGTAGCAAGGTCGTCCAAGGCTGGCTCATGGTGAAGCGCTGCCCGCTCGGGCCGTTGGCCTCGAACACACGGCTTTCGCCACCTTTCACCGACATACGCTCGACCAGACACACCATCACCAAATCAACGCCATCTCTGTGAGCACCCTCAGGGGTGGGGCGACCTATACCGTCGCTGGTATCAATTCGAAATTGATGGGCCTCAACAAACCAAGGCTGGTGGCCGTGCAACGCGCTGGCAACTTGTGCACCAGATGTGAGCAAAGCAAGCCATGCTGTGTTGTGCAACACAGCATCACTTATCGGTTCAAACCAGCGCTGCATACCACCGTGCAACGCGTTGTATGACAGCGGCTGCCAGTGGGCACGGTGCGGGGCAATGGTCACGGTGTCATCGGTAACCACAGCACAACTGTGGCGGCGTTTGCGGTACCGGCCACCATCTTTAAGGTAATGGTCAACGGCCAAGTCACCCCAACTCGATTGCAATGCCGCCAGCTCGGTGCGCTCGCAGTTCAGCCACCGGGGTATGTCATGCGCGTCCAAAACGGCAAAACCGTTGACTTGAACGTGGGCGTGCAGTTGCGCAAGAGGCGCAGTTGGAGGAGCGAACAATGTTGTCATGGCTCCATTATCTGCCCACAGGTTCGGGAAAACCTGATTGCCATTGCAACGGCGATGGGAAATACTTGATCTATGACACCGACAGAATTTGATGCAGCAACACCCCCGATTGCTGACACCAATGCCGCGCCGGATCAGCACTGTGACGCACCGTCACCACCGCTTGTAGGGGCCTTGTTGCCCATCAACACCGTCGGCCTCAATGAGCCACTGCAATGGCTTAGCCTAGGGTGGAAAGACTTTACTCAGGCTCCCATGCTGGGCTTGTTGTATGGACTGTGCTTGTTTGTCATGGGCCACGCCCTGCTGCTGGCATTTAAATCTGCGCCCGTCTACGTGCTGGCCTTAGGTGCCTGTTTTTTAATGGTGGGACCCTTCTTGTCGCTGGGTCTCTACCAAATAAGCCAAGACTTACAAGCCTTACAACGGCCCACACTCAGGCGCTCTGTGTGTGCTTGGCAACCCATCGCATCACCGTTGACAGTGTTTGCCAGCGCATTGATGGCCACTGGCATTGCGTGGAGTGGCGCTTCCTTGCTGTTGTTTACGCTCAGCTTTGACACCATGCCATTGGACAGCAAGACGTGGACAGCGCTGCTAAGCCTCAATAATTTCGGCTTCTTGGCGGCCTACTTGTTACTTGCCGGCGCATTCGCCGGTCTGGTTTTCACCACCAGTGTGATTGCTTTGCCCATGATGTGTGACAAGCGTGTGGACGCAACAACGGCAGGATTGACGAGTGTGCGTGCATGCCAAAAAAATTCGATCACGATGGCGTTGTGGGCCATGCTGATTGCGGCACTCGTGGTGGCAGCCATGCTGACATGGTTTGTTGGCTTGTTGGTCATTGGCCCAGTGCTTGGGCATGCCGCATGGCATGGATACCAAGCACTTGTGGTACCGTCGCTGCCCTATGCACCGCCCAGCCAATAACGTTGTCGCGATTGGACTAAGCGTTTACATCGACCACCACGCGGCCTGTGATATTCCCAGCCATGAGATCTACACCGACCTGAAGCGCACCGGCCAAGCCAACCTCGGTGGTCAGGCTGTCTAATTTATCTAAATTTAGATGCTGTGCCAACGCCAACCACGCCGACTCGCGCTTGGCCATAGGCGCCTTGACACTGTCTATACCGCACAACGTGATGCCGCGCAATATAAATGGCGCCACGCTGGCTGGGAAGTCCAGCCCTTGGGCCAGGCCACACGCAGCCACAATGCCGCCGTAGCGAAGACTGGCGCAGGTATTGGCCAAGGTGTGGCTACCCACTGCGTCCACCACGCCAGCCCAACGCTCTTTTTGCAGCGCCTTGCCAGGCTCGTTGAGCAAACACCGGTCCATCACCTCTTGCGCGCCAAGATTCTTTAAATAACCGTGCTCGCTGGCCTTGCCAGTGACTGCCACCACGCTGTAACCCATGTCTGACAACAACAGGGTGGCGATAGAGCCCACACCGCCCGTTGCGCCTGTCACCAAAATTTCACCACTACCCGGTTCTACACCACCGCGCTGCAGGGCTTGCACACACAACATGGCCGTATACCCAGCCGTGCCAATGGCCATAGACTGTTTGGCGCTGATAGCGGTGGGCCGCAGTTGCAACCAGTCGCTGTGCACGCGTGCCATTTGCGCCAAACCGCCGCTGTGCGTTTCGCCCACACCCCAACCATTGAGCAACACCTCATCACCCGCTTTGAACTTGGTGCTGGCACTGCTGACCACTTTGCCAGCCAAGTCAATGCCCGGCACCAAACTGGGTTTACGCACCACCGGAGATTTGCCCGTGATGGCCAAGCCGTCTTTGTAATTAACGGTGGAGTAGTCCACCTGTACAACCACATCACCATCTGGCGAGAGTTGCTCGAAAAAGTCTGCCGTGCTCATCTCTTGCAATGCGCATTGGTAGGTGGGCTCTTTGTCTACGCGTAGTAATTTCATCATGTGTGGAGTGTGCTTTAAATGTAAGTGGGGTAGTTGCAGTGTGGTGAAAGGTGTGTATGTTGCGTTGGGTTGGGTTGTGCTGCAGCTGTGGGTGGCGGTTTAAGTAGCAGCCGCACCAGATTTGGCATCCTCTTTGGCTTGTTCTTGCAGCGCTCGCCACATCACTTTACCGCTACCACTTTTGGGCAGCTCATCCAGAAACTCTAGTAGCCTTGGCGCTTTGTAGACCGCCATCTCCTCGTGGCACCAACTCAGCAAGTCTTGTTCACTGACGCTGTGACCCGCGCGCAACACCACAAATACCTTGACGTTTTCTCCGCGGTAGGCGTCGGGCACACCGATGACACACGCTTCCGCCACGCTGGGGTGTTTAAACATCAAAGCTTCTACCTCTGCAGGCCACACTTTGAAGCCGCTGGCGTTGATCATGCGCTTGAGCCTATCGGTCATGAAGTAATAGCCGTCCTCATCCATGCGCCCCAAGTCACCTGAGCGAAAGTAACGCACTCCCTCGATGTCAATAAATGCATCCGCAGTGGCCTGCGGACATCGCCAGTAACCTTGGAACACCATAGGCCCGTTGATGACAATTTCACCAGCCTCGCCCTGCGGCAATGGCAGCAACGTCTCTGGATCTACCACCATGGAGCGCACGCCTATAAAAGGCACGCCCAAACATTGCTGCTTGGTGGCCAACGGCGGGTTGCTGTGTGAAGGGGCAGCCGTTTCAGTCAGGCCATAGCCTTCGGCGAAACGCAAACCAAACTCATCAAACAAACGCTGTGCCACCGCTTGGGGCATGGCTGCACCACCGCCCCCTATGTATTTCAAACTGCTCAAGTCGTAGCTGGACATGTTGGGACTGGCCAACAAGTCCATGATCATGGTGGGTATGTTGGTCCAGTGGGTGACCCGCCATTTTGAAATCATGCGTCCGGCCAAATCGCGGTTCCACCTGGGCATGACCACCATGGTCGCACCGCCAAACACAGCAGCATGCATGCCAGACACCATGCCTGTAATGTGGAACATGGGCACCACGATTAAGGACACCACTTCTGCGGTGGAGTTGCCCCAGTAGCTGCTAGCCACCGCGTTGTGCATCACACTGGCATGCGTGTGCATACAACCTTTTGGCAGACCTGTGGTGCCGCTTGTATACGGCAACACCGCCAAATCTGACGGCCCAGCCGTCAGCGCTTGCGGCAACCCCTCGTAATGTATGGCTTGCGCCCAAGAATGATGACCAGCCTGTGCCCATTGAGGGGGGTCAATAACGTCGCTCAACCACGGCACCCACGCAGTCGGCACTTCGGCCGCAAAACCATCGCTGGTAGCGTCTAGTACCTCACCAATATGCGCCACTACAACGTGGCGCAGCTGCTCGTCTGGCTGCAACGAGAAATCGGCTTTGGCCAAGAATCCTGCGAGGTCAGCGCTCACCACAGCGAATGCAGCTTGGGCATCACAAATGTAGTGCGACAACTCGTGCGCACGGTTCATGGGATTAACGGGCACCACCACAGCATTGGCTCGCAAAATAGCAAAATGCGCCACCACCCACTGGGGGCTGTTTTGCATCAACAACAACACACGCTCGCCCTTGGCCAAACCCAATGACTGCAGGTACGCGGCCATGCTGTCCACTTGACGCGCTAGTTCGCCATAAGTTAGGACCGCATCAAAAAACACCACCGCCGCCTTGTTGGGGTAGCGCATAGCGTTGACACGCAAATTCTCAACCAGGTTGGTTTCAGGTGCGCGCAGCTCACGGGATAAATGTGGTGGCCAAAATCGAAAGTGTGCAGGCGTAGAAGTCATGGAGTACAACTGACAAAGTTACAAGTGCATCAGAGCTTACGTGCAAGCCCCTAGACGGGCAAGGTCGGGCAGCTAAGGAAATGTCGCACTAGAGACCCTCAAATTAGAAGTGGATTACCCGCATAAGATGCCTGAATAATGAATCTCTCAGGGGTTGACAAACGCCATGTATGCAAAATATGCATAGCCGGCTGGCGAAAACCCCAAGGGCAGCTTCTCAAAAGTTGACTTATATTAAAGCTCGCCGATTCAAAATGGTTACCACATAGCACATTTACGGCGTGTAAATTACAAACATCTTTCTTTTGGAGTTCATATGCAAGCAACTAAGCTAGCTTTAGCCGGCGCCGTACTCATAGCTTTGACCGCCTGCGGTCAAAAAGAAGATGCTGCAGCTCCTGCTGCAGCACCTGCACCTGCACCTGTTGCTGCAGCAACCTCAACCACGCCAACCTTAGATGCTATCCGGGCAAGAGACTCTATTGCTTGCGGGGTAAACATAGGACTAGCTGGGTTCTCTGCTGCTGACACTCAGGGAGCATGGAATGGCCTCGATGTGGACATTTGCAAAGCTGTAGCCGCTGCGACCCTCGGTGATGCCAACAAGGTTAAATACGTGCCACTCAACGCTCAACAGCGGCTACAGGCACTCCAATCCGGCGAGATTGATATGCTGTCCCGCAACACCACCTTCACCATGTCACGTGATGCCTCATTGGGCTTGCATGCCACTGGCGTCACATACTACGACGGTCAAGGTTTCATGGTGCCAACACGCACCAAAATGAAAAGCGCCATGGAGCTCAAAAACCAAACGGTTTGTGTGCAGTCTGGTACCACCACTGAGAAAAACCTAACCGATTTCTCCAAAGCCAACAACCTCAACATCAAGCCTGTTGTATTTGAAGACTTCGCAGCTTCTTACGCCGCCTACTTCGCAGGCCGCTGCATTGCTTACACCACTGATGCATCAGGGTTGGCTTCTATTCGCAACAAGGAAGCGTCAAACCCCAAGGACCACGTCATATTGCCTGAGCTGATTTCCAAAGAGCCACTGGGCCCAATGGTTCGCCGCGGCGACGACGCATGGTTTGCCATCGTGAAATGGACCATTCACGGTTTGTTGGAAGCCGAAGAGTTGGGCATTACACAAGCCAACGTCGAGCAAATGAAGGGCAACGACAGCCCTGCCATTGGTCGCATCTTGGGCTCCAAGGACGATACGGGTAAGTTGGTCGGCTTAAACGCAGCTTGGATGGCCAACGCGATTGCAGCAACTG
>Ga0208413_1000108_pt1 | contig 72405 bp, 65 predicted proteins | sample AntAceMetag02UKD_FD_184761 | JGI IMG/M metagenome (GOLD analysis project Ga0208413, IMG submission 184761) | Saline lake microbial communities from Ace Lake, Antarctica - Antarctic Ace Lake Metagenome 02UKD (SPAdes) (version 2) | ecosystem: Environmental > Aquatic > Non-marine Saline and...
ACATACTATGCGTATTAGTAACATTACTAACATCCCAATTGTTTAGAGGTCGATTGAATGATTTAGCGTGATTAAACACGCGAGCCATATTTGTAACATTACTAACATCCCAATTGTTTAATGGTTGATTAAATGACATGGCATTGCAAAACATACACTTCATATTAGTAACATTACTAACGTTCCATTTGTCCAATGGTCGATTAAATGATCTGGCATCGCAAAACATACTCGTCATATTAGTAACATTACTAACATCCCAATTGTTTAATGGTTGATTGAATGATTTTGCTTCATAAAACACGTCATGCATATCAGTAACATTACTAACGTTCCAAGTATTAATATGTCCGTACTTTTCCTCTCCTTCTTTTTTATTTCTTGTATATAGATTAACCGCTAGTCGTATGGTTTCGTTATCAAATTCCATTGTAATTATATTATATGTTACTGAATAAAAAACATATAATATAATCAATTTTATAAATAACAAGCAATGTATTTACTCATGTCTGGGTTATCAAATAGAGGGTGATATTCGTGTTTTTCCTGATGTTTATTAAGTGGAAGATACTGATTATTGACTAGAAACATGATATACTCTTTCTTTCTTGGCCAGACAAATAATTCGTGATACACATTTTTATCGAAGTAATTTTTGGTGGTTAAATTGTGCTTTTGTAGCATTTCGCCAATTGTTGTACTATTAAACATCCAGTCCATATTTGTAACATTACTAACATCCCACTCGTTTAATGGTTGATTGAATGATTCGGCACCACCAAACATACAAATCATATTAGTAACATTGCTAACATTCCAATTATTTAGAGGTTGATTGAATGATATAGTATCTATAAACATCCATTTCATATTAGTAACATTACTAACATCCCATTCGTTTAATGGTTGATTGAATGATTTTGTACCACGAAACATCAAACTCATATTAGTAACATTACTAACATCCCATTCGTTTAATGGTTGATTGAATGATGTTGTAAAATGAAACATCATACTCATATTAGTAACATTACTAACATTCCATTTGTCCAATGGTTGGTTGAATAATCCAGCATTACAAAACATACAACGCATATTAGTAACATTACTAACGTTCCAAGTATTAATATGTCCGTACTTTTCCTCTCCTTCTGTTTCATTTTTCAAATATAGTTGTACCGCTGTTCGTATGGTTTCGTTATTAAACTCCATTGTAATTTATGATTTGTATTTGTTACTGAATAAAAAACATATAATATAATCAATTTTAATTTTATAAATAACAAGAAATGTATTTACTGATGTCTGTATTATCAAATAGAGGGTGATATTCGTGTTCTTCTTGATGTTTATTAAGTGGAAGATACTGATTATTGACTAGAAACGTAACATAATCCTTCTTTCTTGGCCAGACAAATAATTCGTGATACACTTTTTTATTTGTTGGTGATACGAAGAATTGTTTGTTGGTTAAATGGTGGTAATTTAGGATTTTACCAATTGTTGTACTACTAAACATACCAAATATATCAGTAACATTGCTAACATTCCAATTATTTAGAGGTTGGTTGAATAATGAGGCACCACAAAACATACTACTCATATCTCTAACATTACTAACATTCCAATTGTCTAATGGTTGATTGAATACTATAGCATTCTTAAACATCTTAATCATACTAATAACATTACTAACGTTCCATTTATCTAATGTTTGGTTGAATGATGAGGCATCATAAAACATACCAAACATATTAATAACCTTACTAACGTTCCAATTATTTAGAGGTTGATTGAATGCTTTAGCATCACCAAACACGTACCACATATTAGTAACATTACCAACATTCCAATTGTCTAATGGTTGGTTGAATGATTGGGCACGTTTAAACATACCGTGCATATCAGTAACATTACTAACATTCCAATTTGATAATGGTTGGTTAAATGCATTGGCACCAGAAAACATATAACTCATATTTGTAACGCCACTAACGTTCCAAGTATTAATATGTCCATACTTTTCCTCTCCTTCTTTTTCATTTTCCAAATATAGCATAACCGCTGGTCTAATAGTATTGTTATTAAACTCCATTGTAATTATATGATTTGTATTTGTTACTGAATAAAAAACATATAATAGAATCAATTTTATAAATAAATAGCAATGTATTTACTGATGTCTGGGTTATCAAATAGAGGGTGATATTCGTGTTCTTCTTGATGTTTATTAAGTGGAAGATAGTGGTTATTGACTAGAAACATGATATACTCTTTCTTTCTTGGCCAGACAAATAATTCGTCATACACATTTTTATTTGCGGGTGATTCGAATAATTGTTCATATTATTTCATAAATGATATAAACATTGTTTTTCTACATGTGGATAACATGTAAATCCGCATTGATTAAAATAATGGCGCACTCCACGTATTTTTATTAAAAGGAGCAACTACTATATCCGATAATTTATTTTTCCAATAATCCACGCGTTTCTCAAACCCGATTTCTTTTTTCGTTTTTGGAAATGGCAATGTATTGCGCATCATTTCTGCCTCCTCACTATCTATCTCTGGTTTATATCCATAACAGTTGACACCAAACTTCACACTGGGATTAGCTATATATCCACCATTGATTCCAGGACGACCACAATCGTGCTCGTGTCCTGGAATACATTGCAGTTTATCATATGTTGATTGCTGGGTAGGATACAACACCATTTGGTCCTCCGACCATCCATAATTACACCATTCAGCACCATCATTATACGCTTTCTCTATTTCTCCATAATTCGCTAAACGTGATCCATATGCAGTACATACTGCTTTGGCATTTTCATAATTGTATTCATTTCCTGGAACATTAAATACTTGTTTCTCATATTTTATTTCTGGAACTGGAACTTCATTTGGAAGTAACGAATCGCCAGTCTCTTCATCTATATCAATATTGATAACCGACTGGTCAGTAAATAACCCTTGAACTGATGCTCCTATATTTACACTGAAAAAATATTCGAATATATTCATCGCTAATAATAATATGACCACTCCTATTATAATCGTAATTAACACTCCTCCTACACTGGTAGCATTACCTTGTGAAGATGAACTTAATATAGAACTATCACTTCCACCTAAAGAAGAGAATAATATAAAATACATTAATACAACTACAACGAGTATAATGACAAATCCGCGATTTAAGACAAAATTATTAATATAATTATATGAAGCTATTGGATTAATGATTGAGTTTGTGCTTATATCCATCTATATATAATAATAACATATTTCATTTTTATTTTTATTTTTTTCTATAAAAAAAACAATAAGCTTTATTTGAAATTATTTCAGCCGGGTTCTTTACTACAGTCACCATTGTATCATTGTATAAATACCACTTTCCATTCGCATTTTTGACATAACATGTATAATGCCCCCCTTGAACTCCTCCACTATGATTACATACACCATATAATTCATATACATAACCATCGTTGTTATATCCTATTACATACATGGATAAATCTAATTCATCTAAAGGAAAGGAAACTAATACTTGATTTTTTCTATTACTATTATTGAATCTTTTGAGGTCGATTGTCAATATATTGGGGAGACTCCAAAAACAAATGCCTTTGGTAACTTCTTGTTTTTTTTTCGTATTTTCATTATACCACGCATTTTCACCTGACAATGTTTCACCTGTTGTATAATGTTCAAAACAATCAATTAATGATGGATTCTTGTTATTGGGAGGAATTGGTAAATTAATCATGAAAAAAGGTTCGGGAGTTTCCGACAAAGGGGTTCCATTTGTATTTTTTATTTGCGATACATGAATACCATAAAATAAGTTCCAGACTTCCGAATATTCTTTTGAATACATATTTTTAATCATCTCAAAGCATTTTAACGCTAATTGGTCTGTTTCATTCTCTACGTTACCGGCAATATTCATTTTTACTTTGCGTGATATAGAATCATGAAAATTATTAATAAGAAATAGAAGAAACTCTGGTAAATCATTTTGCGCAAAACCTGTAAATAGTTCTAAATCATTTCGTTTTGCTTCTATTTGAATGGAACGTATAAAACGTGATGGCGATATCGTACAATTATCTGCCCATAATATTTTTCGTAAACTATTCCACTCACTTAACAAAGATTTTTTATCTTGTACTCGGCTATATTTTGAACTGTCTAAATATTCATTTAATTCATACGTATGTGAAATAATCTGAATACAACTATTAATAAAACAGGTGTTACCTAAATTGGCTAATCCTGATAACCCCTTATTTTTATATTTTGATAGTATTTTTATATCACTCATTATACAAGTATATATCTTGTAATATTTAAACATTTTCGCTTAATTATTTATCTTCACTTATACTAAAATCATTTATGAATAATAATAGACAAATCACAATTGACCAACAATTTACATTAGACAGATATTTCGAACTTTTACGGAATAATAATAGACAAATAGACCATCTTCTCGATATTCAAAATGAAATACATATGGGCATTCACCATATTCTTCAAACAAACTCTAGAACGACTGAACCACACAGACACCCTACGCATAATCATAATACTCCTGAACGTAATCATGTACCGCCACCCAGTAGTAATACAGCGAGAGAACCTCCTATATCTAATATGAATACACAGACATTAAGTACGTTGACACCATTGGAGCGCATATCGGATATTACAAATATGGTTGATACTATTTATTCAAATAGACTTCGATTGTATAATAACTTGTCAAATAGTTATAGAATATTATCGTTTGTTCACTCTAGTAATGAGGTAAATGATTTCAACTCTAATGTTGTTGTAGCACCGTCTCATGAACAAATATCAGTGGGAACCGAAGAATTGTTGTATGGGGACATTGATAATCCTATTAGCACTGTTTGTCCGATTACATTAGAAGATTTTAATAATACTAGTAATATTACACGTATTATACCTTGTGGTCATATTTTCATGAGGGCTAGTATTGCTAGATGGTTCACTACGAATGTCAAATGTCCTGTTTGTCGTATAGATATTAGAGATTATCAGTCGAATAATCAGATTGATTCTGAATACAATGGAGACAATGAACACAATGGAGACAATGGAGACAATGAAGACAATGAAGACAATGATCCTGCTCGAGATGATTTACAAGATATTACTACTAGATTAATTCGTCGCTTATTGAATACGAGTAATACCAGTTCAAGTAATAGTGAGGAAGTTCATTTTACCAATAGCATATTTGATTCGTCTAATAACGAGATTATATTTACAGGATTTGTAGCTGATCCTAATATTTTCAATAATAATAATCAATTATAAAATAATATAAAAATATAGTCTGTATTAATGGTATCTATAAGTATGGGTAGAAAGACAAACAATAGTAAAATTAGTATGTTAGAGGAGGATAATATTAACGTGGTCGTTGATGATGTTACACATTCTGTTAATGAAAATGATGAGAATGAGAATGAGAATGAGAATGAGAATGAGAATGAGAATGAGAATGAGAATGAGAATAAGGATGAGGATGAGGATAATAATATAGTTGATGTGAACCATAATATTAACGAAAATGATGTAGATATGGACTTGGATATGGACTATACTCAGTTTTCGGTTATTCTTCGCAATAAAGCACACGAGATGCTTCCTAAAAGTAAGGAATATATCACGTACGCGTATTCTGTTTCTAGTATTTATCTCTTTTGGATTACAATGCATTATATAGCGGCCAGATTGTATACGTATTACTGTGTCCCTACTAGTGTAACTGGATTTATAGCGAGCCCTTTTCTAGTATCTTCACCACATTGTAAAGCATTACGATGGGTATTTCATCACGGAGGCAATACGATTGATGCCATGTGGGTTATTATTGGAACGTGGTTATGCTCTAAGATTATTTTGAAATGATATTGTCAGCTGTAAAAAACGGAACTAATCCGACATGACAAATTACATAAGTTTTCGAAAACTACCATTTTCATAGTGATGTGAAAGGAAGGCTACTAGACCAATGGATGTATCCAGAGCCAAATATTTCCACGAACTTATGTTTTTAGTAATAGCATTGTATGCAAATAAGAAAAAGAGGACGGAATGTAACGGACGTAAACTGTTCCACCAAATTTTACCCCCTCCTACTTCTAAGCCGGTTTTTCTAGATCCGGTTACATAAATATAGAAAAATCCAAGGGCTGGTAAAAGTGCGATATATCCTAAAACGGGCAGATATTGAATATCAATATTTTTTGCGAGGAGTGTCAATAGGATGCGTGTCCCCATACATCCGACTAGAAACATTAGAAATCTTGTTTGAGTTGGGTTCATCTTATACTATAGATAGCTTAAATCTTCACTAAAATCAATATATAAAATTGATTTTAATATAAACCTAAAATTAAGTGTATAAAACATATACTGCCTTTAAGATGGAACATACCTTTCGTTTATTTGATTTTAACTTTTATAACCACAAAGTGGAACAGAATAATGAAAATGATAGTGATCATAGTGGCAAGGATGACTCTTCGTCCGAGGGAGGATTTCATAAAAACGAAACCATGTCACAATTTATGATTCAGATGTTTGGAATCAACGAACAAGGAGAGTCCTGTTCTATTCTGGTGGACAATTTCAAACCTTTCTTCTACATAAAAGTATCGAATGAATGGACAATACGCGACAAAGAAAACTTCCTAAATAAAATCAAAAAGGATATTGGTGAATATTTTGCCAAAGACATCGTAGATTGTAAGCTCATTAAACGAAAAAAATTATACGGATTTGATGGAGGTTCAGAACACAAGTTCATCGTGTTTCGATTCGAAAATACAACGGCATTCAACAAAGTGAAAAATCTATGGTTTCATAATGGCAAGCTAAAAGAGTTTGGTTATATGTACAAAAAAACTGAAACACGTATTTACGAAAGCAATATCCCTCCCATTTTGCGGTTCTTCCATATCAAAAATATTAGTCCCTCTGGATGGGTCGCATTGCCTAAAAAACGAACACGCGTAATCGATGTATCTAAAAAAACCACCTGCAAATATGAGTTTGAAATAGACCAGAAACATATAATCGCACTGAGTGAAAAGGAAGAACGAGTGCCTTACAAAATATGTAGTTTTGATATAGAGGCGAGCAGTAGTCACGGAGATTTTCCTGTTCCTAAAAAATCCTATAAAAAACTGGCAACAAATATCGTAGAATACTTGGAAAAGCATACAGAACTCACGACCGACACTTGTCGGGGGTATTTACGCGATATTATTTTGACCGCATTTGGATACCCACAGAGACAAGACAATGAATACATATCTATTGATCTGGTATATCCGAAAAAAAAGAACAAACCAACAGGCGAACAACAAGTGTGTGCGTGGATTGATAAATGGTTATCAATGTCATTAGAAGACATCAGCACCTCAGAGTCACCCGAGTTCAGTATTGAAACCATGTTTCAGAATATGGGAAGTCGTGATGGAGGAGAAGGTCATGGCGACTGTGAAGATGATAATACATATAATCAAACAAACAGTTATAAAAAGGCAAATAGTCTTTCTACTGGTACTGGTTGTACAAATATTGCTGAGGTATTATGTAATAAAAAAATGAAGCGCGAAGAACGCCTCGAACAACTGAATAATTCCTTGTCTGATACTGATGTGTCGCCTTTTCCTGAACTGGAGGGTGATATTGTAACGTTCATCGGTTCTACATTCATGAAATACGGCGATAAAGACCCGTATATGAGTCATTGCGCAGTATTAAATACATGTGACGTTCCACAAGGAGAAAATATTCAAATAGATACATATAAGAATGAACGGGAGGTTCTCCTTGCGTGGACTGAACTGATACAGAAAGAGAACCCAGATATTATCATCGGATATAACATATTTGGTTTTGATTATACATTCATGTTTCAACGAGCGGAAGAAAACGATTGTGTAGAAGCGTTTTTGAAATTGTCGAGAAACAATGACGAAGTATGTGGTTCCGTATTGCGTTTCAAAGTAGGGGACCGTATTGTATATAAATCCAATAAAGAAGGAAAAACAGGTAAAGTGATTAGTTGTAATAGAGACTTCACGTTTGATATTCTGGTCAAAGGAGGAACGGAGATTACGAGTGTTCCTGAGCGAGATATTAAGTTGGTTCACGATACAAACAAAAGATATAAACTGGAGGAAAGCGCAATTGTGTTAGCAAGTGGTCAACATGAACTAAAATATATCAAAATGAACGGTCGTATTCAAATAGATTTGTATAATCATTTCCGTCGTGAAGAAAACTTGACATCATACAAACTGGATTATGTTGCGAGTCATTTCATCGGGGACTATGTTACATCTATTGACACTACCGACAATCACACGACATCTATTATTCATAGTAAAAATCTAACCGGACTTCTAGTGGGTAGCTACGTTCATTTTGAAGAGATTGGACATTCTACAGATTACTATGAAGGAGGCAATAAGTTCAATGTGGTAGAAATAAATAAGGAGGACAAAACATTTACGATTGATGCTTGTATATCTCCCGATATGACCAAAAAGGTTCGGTGGGGATTAGCTAAAGATGATGTTACTCCGAAAGATATATTTACCATGGCGAATGGTTCCTCTAAAGATCGTTCAGTTATTGCGAAATATTGTATTCAGGATTGTAATCTCGTTCATTACCTAATGAATAAGGCAGACATCTTAACGGGTATGATCGAGATGTCTAAGATTTGTAGTGTTCCGATCAGCTTTCTGGTATTGCGTGGCCAAGGTATCAAACTAACGAGTTATGTTGCGAAAAAATGTCGCGAAAAAGGCACCCTCATGCCGGTCATAGAGAAATCGAGTTCCGAAGATGGCTATGAAGGTGCCATTGTATTACCTCCCAAGTGTGATTTATATATGGACAACCCTGTTGCGTGTGTTGATTATGCTTCTCTTTATCCCTCTTCTATGTTAAGCGAGAATCTATCGCACGATAGCAAAGTATGGACCAAGGAATATGACCTTAATGATGTATTATTGACCGAAACTGGCGAAACCGATGACGACGGAACATTTATTTACGATAATTTACCAGATTACGAATATGTCGATGTTACTTATGATACATTCAGATACGTTCGTAAAAGCCCCAGTGCCGCAGCAGAAAAGGTTAGAAGTGGGAAAAAAACATGTCGGTTTGCTCAGTTTCCACAAGGAACTAGAGCAGTTATGCCTTCTATTCTAGAAGAACTATTAAAGGCTAGGAAATCTACACGTAAACTCATTCCACAACAAAATGATCAGTTTATGAAAAATGTATTGGACAAAAGACAACTGGCGTATAAATTAACTGCCAACTCTTTGTATGGACAGTGTGGCGCCAAGACGAGTACATTTTATGAAAAAGATGTTGCAGCATCTACCACTGCCACTGGACGATTGCTATTGACTTATGCGAAACGTATGATTGAAGAAACGTATGGAAATCGTATTTGTGAGACAAGTAAGTATGGTCAGGTTTGCACTAAGGCAGAATACATCTATGGAGATACAGACTCGGTGTTCTTTACGTTTAATCTGGAGACACTTGAAGGTGAACCCATTCGAGGTAAAAAGGCTCTGGAAATTACGATTGAACTGGCCCAAGAGGCAGGGCAACTAGCATCTAGCTTTCTAAAAGGACCTCACGATTTAGAATATGAGAAGACATTCATGCCATTCTGTTTATTATCGAAAAAACGATATGTTGGAATGCTCTATGAAATGGACCCAAATAAAGGAGAACGAAAGGAAATGGGAATTGTATTGAAGAGACGTGATAACGCACCCATAGTGAAAGATATTTACGGAGGTATTATTGATATATTAATGAAACAACAAGATATCAAAAAGGCGATCGAGTTCTTATCCTCGTGTTTACAAGATATTGTAGATGAAAAATATCCGATGGATAAACTTATTATTACGAAATCGTTGAGGTCTGGTTATAAGAATCCAAAGCAGATTGCGCACAAAGTATTGGCAGATAGAATTACTGCGCGAGACCCAGGAAATAAACCTGGCGCTGGTGATAGAATACCATTTGTCTACATACACACACCCAATAAAAAGGCGTTACAAGGAGAAAAAATAGAATTACCATCATATATAATTGAAAATAATCTCAAAGTTGATTATTCATTCTATATTACCAATCAAATCATGAAACCGGTACAACAAGTATTTGCGTTGGTTTTAGAAAAAATATGGAATATGCAAAATAAACGAAGCAAACTACTCAAGTTCAAAACGGAAACAGACAAACTTCGCAAAGAAACGCTGCCAGAGAAGTTTGACGATAAGCTAGAGTCACTGAAAAATAAGGAAATACAAATATTATTATTTGATAAGTTTCTTAGAGTCACGAATAATCAAAAGCAAGGAAATAGTGTATTGACCTCATTCTTTACAAAAAAATAAAAACATGTATACATCTAACATTACCCCGGTATATACGGTTCAATATACATACTTGATACACTTTTACATTGTGAACAATATTGATACTTATTTTTTTTATTAAAATCATTTCCACATTGTACATGTGTATAACTATTACAATTTCGACATATATAACAATGCATATTTTCAAATAATACGTTACATAGTACACACTTTCTCAATTCCTTATTTTTTCCAAAACAATAACTAATGAACGATCCCATTTAGTTTAATTAATGTGTATATATATTTTTGATAATCAACATAGGTCATATTGAATAATTTCAATTTATTCTTTACGATATTACTGAGAATGCAAAAAAAATGTTTTGGGCAAAGTATTTTCAGCAAATCAAAAATGGACATTTTAAAATGTCCATTTTCTATTTCCCAATTTACTTTTGCGTAAAGAAAAAATGAAAAAAAGGGTTCAGAGCATAATGCTCTCATTTCCATTTTCATATTTTTGAAATGAGAGCATAAGGGAAAAAACGGTTTTTAATAAAAAGTATTTAGGCGTTTTTTTGTGTAAGTATTATATGACTTACAAAAAAAACGCCAAAAGCGCTAATATTTATTCATGTGATTTTTGTATCTTCCAATGCTCTAAAATGTGTGATTATGTACGACATTTAACAACCCGCAAACACAAAATACTTACAAATACTTACAAACAAAACGCCGATAATATTGTATACGATTGTTCGTGTGGAAAATCATACAAACATCGTCAATCGTTAAACAATCATAAAAAAAAATGTATAATCAATATTACTGAAGAAGAAGAACTCAATAATCAATCACCAAATGGTGATTCGAATGTACTATCCATTTTTACTGATATGATGAATCAAAATAAAGAATTACAACACTTATTGATAGTTCAGCAAGAACAACATAAAGAAGAATTACAACAATTTCAAGAAGAAACACATAAACAAATGTTGGAATTGGCTCAAGAAACAAATAAAGTTATTCATTACAATACGAATAACAACAATACTATCAACAATCGTTTCAACATGAACTTCTTCTTGAATGAGCAATGTAAAGATGCGATGAATCTTACAGACTTCTTGAATAATATTCAAGTTAGTTTGGAAGATGTGAGCAACGTTGGACGCCTAGGATACGCAGATGGAATCAGTAGAATTATCATCAATGCGCTCAAAGATATGGATGTATACGAACGCCCGATTCATTGCAGTGATATCAAGCGGGAGATAATGTACATCAAGGATAATGATATTTGGGAGAAAGACGACGAGAGAAAATATAAAATGAAACGTGTGTTAAAACTTATCTCTCACAAGAATGTGAAACGATTATTGGATTGGAGGGAAGCGCATCCTGGATGGCTCGTCTATGATAGCAAAGAGGAAGCCGAATGTTTGCGCATTACAAATGAAAGCATGGGTGGTGCTTCAGATGAAGAGAATGAGAGGTTATACAAGAAAATGATTCGCAAAATAGCACACGAGACACTGATTGACAAGAATTTAGTAGAATAGTTATATCCGAAATCCGATATAGCAAAAATGCAAAAAAAAATGTTTTGGGCAAAGTATTTTCAGCAAATCAAAAATGGACATTTTAAAATGTCCATTTTCTATTTCCCAATTTACTTTTGCGTAAAGAAAAAATGAAAAAAAGGGTTCAGATCATAATGCTCTCATTTCCATTTTCAGATTTTTGAAATGAGAGCATAAGGAAAATGGATTTTTAATAAAAAGTATTTAGGCGTTTTTTGTTGTTTGTTCCTCCTCTCTGTCTTTTGGAACATTTTTTTCTTCCTATACTATTCTTTTTACGAGTTTTTCTTTTACCGCCAAGTTTTCCATGAGGTCTTTTTATAGTACCTGGATTTAGATTTATATAAGTATCTAAAGCAGACGGACTTTGATAATATGACATAGTTTGAAGTGATGGTATATTTTGTCGTTTATAATTTAATAATTCTTTTGTAACCTTGTGTTTTTTCCTTATAAAATCTCTTTTCATTTTTATGTGGTCTTCTATCAAAGTAGGAATATCCCTAGGTTGGGAACGATGAAGTTGGGAACGATGAGGTTGGGAAATATGATAATCGTCTTCTTCCAGTTCTTTTGCCAGTGCAAGTTCTTTGTTTGTATCAACATTCATACCAATATTAATACCTGGGTAGTTTAATAATAAACTAACCATGTCTCCATATCCAGAATTAATTGCGTGTATAAGTGGTGTAATTGATTTATCCTCATTATGATCATCATCATAATACCAAGCCTTCGAATTCACGTCAGCTCCGTTATTTAAGGCAGCTTCGACTAGTAACAGATTATGTGTACCAATTGCATCAAAAAGAGATTTATCCTTTACTATTTGAGTTCCTCCTCTTTGTCTTTTTGAACGTGTTTTTCTAATTTTTTTATTATTCTTTCGTGTTCCCATTATACTATATTACTATATTATTATAATTTATGTAATATACAACCTAAATCGTGGAATCTGACTGGATAAAATTGGATATGTTTGTCCGCAAATATGGGCGTTTCAAATGAGAAAAAATACAAAAAAAATGTTTTGGGCAAAGTATTTTCAGCAAATCAAAAATGGACATTTTAAAATGTCCATTTTCTATTTCCCAATTTACTTTTGCGTAAAGAAAAAATGAAAAAAAGGGTTCAGAGCATAATGCTCTCATTTCCATTTTCAGATTTTTGAAATGAGAGCATAAGGAAAAAACTGGATTTTTAATAAAAAGTATTTAGGGGTTTTTTTTGTTTCATTATTATATGAATATGAAACAACAAAAAACCCCAAAAAACCCCAAAAGATTTTCTTGTCAAAAATGCCAGTTCTTAACGTATAATAAGAAGGATTATGACCGACATATAACCACACGCAAACATCGAAATGAAACAGATGAAACAAAAAAAACCCCAAACATTGAATGTGATAAATGTAATGGAGTATTCACAAGCAGAACAACGTTATGGAGACATAATAAAACATGTAATGTATTACTTGATAAAGAATCGGATATAGATACAGATATAGAACCAAACTCAAACACCGAACCTAATCTAAATATGATTTCAATGTTCAACCATATGATGAAGGAAAATCAAGAACTACGTGAAATATTGAAAGTTCAACATAAACAATTACTAGATGTTGCTAGTGAGACTAAGGTTGTAAACCATATCAATACTATAAATAATCGATTCAACTTGAACTTCTTCTTGAATGAACAATGTAAAGATGCGATGAATCTTAGTGATTTCCTGAATAATATTGAAGTGAGTCTGGAGGATGTGAGCAACGTTGGGCGCCTAGGATACGCAGACGGAATTAGTAGAATTATCATCAATGCGCTCAAGGATATGGACGTATACGAACGCCCGATTCATTGTAGTGATATCAAGCGGGAGATAATGTACATCAAAGAAAATGATATTTGGGAGAAAGACGACGAGAGAAAGTATCAAATGAAACGTGTGTTGAAACTTATCTCTCACAAGAATGTGAAACGATTATTGGATTGGAGAGAAGCGCATCCTGGATGGCTCGTCTATGATAGCAAAGAGGAAGCCGAGTGCTTGCGCATCACAAATGAAAGTATGGGAGGTGGATCAGAGGAGGAGAATGAGAGGCTATACAAGAAAATGATTCGCAAAATAGCACACGAGACACTGATTGACAAGAATTTAGTAGAATAGTTATATCCGAAATCCGATATAGAAAAAATACAAAAAAAATGTTTTGGGCAAAGTATTTTCAGCAAATCAAAAATGGACATTTTAAAATGTCCATTTTCTATTTTCCATTTGACTTTTGCGTAAAGAAAAAAGTGAAAAAAAGGGTTCAGAGCATAATGCTCTTATTTCCATTTTCGGATTTTTGAAATGAGAGCATAAGGGAAAATAATGATTTTAAATAAAAAGTATTTAGGCATTTTTTTTGTTTCCATAATTACTAAAATGGAAATAAAAAAAATGCCAAAAAATGCCAAGAAATATTATTGTACAAAATGTGACTTCGGAACGGATAAAATGAGTAATTATATTAACAATTTATCCACCCGTAAGCAGTCAATGGAAATATATGGAAATAAAAAAATGCCGAATTGTAAAAATTGTGAAATACAGTTCAAATCTAATTCTGGATTATGGAAACATGAAAAAAAAATGTTTTCAAGGATGTAAAGACTCTGTAACCAATATCAACAAGCAAAGTAACACGCAAAAATATTTCGATGATACAACACAAGATTCCAAAAATATTGAGGCATTTTTTTTGTTCTATAAATCTAGAACGAAAAAAATGCCAGAAAATGCCGTAATATATTATTGTAATATATGTGACATTAATGCTATTAGAAGAGTAATTATTCTAACCACATTTTGATACGTAAAATCATTATAGAACAAATATAGAACAAAAAAAATGCCTAACTATAAACGAAGAATATACATGTGACAATTGTAATAAAAAATAAATGATTCGCAAAATAGCACACGAGATACTGATCGACAAGAAATTAGGAATATCCGAAATCCGATATAGAAAAAATACAAAAAAAATGTTTTGGGCAAAGTATTTTCAGCAAATCAAAAATGGACATTTTAAAATGTCCATTTTCTATTTCCCAATTTACTTTTGCGTAAAGAAAAAAGTGAAAAAAGGGTTCAGAGCATAATGCTCTTATTTCCATTTTCGGATTTTTGAAACGAGAGCATAAGGGAAAAAATAGATTTTAATAAAAAGTATTTAGGGGTTTTTTTTGTTCTAATAATATAGAACAAAAAAACCCCAAAAAAACCCTAAATGTATAATTGTAAATTATGTGACTATACTACGGGCAATAAAAAGGATTATACTAGACACAAATCGACCCGAAAACATGAATATAGAACATTATTGAACACAAAAACCCCAAAAGAACAACAAACGTCAATAAGTGATAATAAAGAACCTTCAAGTTTATTTGTGTGTGATAAATGTAACAAAACATACAATGTACGAAATAGTTTGTGGTATCATAAACAAAAATGTAATGGTTTAAAAAAGAATATGGACCATATAATGGATATTTCTAACCATTCTAATATAACCTCTATGTTTACAGAAATGGTGAAACAAAATCAAGACTTACAATATCTGGTAGTAGAACAGCAAAAAGAACAACAAAAGGTAAACAAAAAGTTGTTTGAGATATCTAGCGAAACCAATATAATCAATCACAACACTGTACATAATAATAATAATAACCGTTTCAATATGAACATATTCTTGAATGAACAATGTAAAGATGCGATGAATCTTAGTGATTTCCTGAATAATATTGAGGTTAGTCTGGAGGATGTGAGCAATGTTGGACGCCTAGGATACGCAGACGGAATCAGTAGAATTATCATCAATGCGCTCAAAGATATGGATGTGTATGAACGCCCGATTCATTGTAGTGATCTCAAGCGGGAGATAATGTACATCAAGGAAAATGATATTTGGGAGAAAGACGACGAGAGAAAGTATCAAATGAAACGTGTGTTGAAACTTATTTCTCACAAGAATGTGAAACGATTATTGGATTGGAGGGAAGCGCATCCTGGATGGCTGGTCTATGATAGCAAAGAGGAAGCGGAGTGTTTGCGCATCACAAATGAAAGCATGGGTGGTGGTTCAGATGAAGAGAATGAGAGGCTATACAAGAAAATGATTCGCAAAATAGCGCATGAGACACTGATCGACAAGAAGTTAGTAGAATAGAAAATCATCTGATATATTGAATTACTCCAAAAATCATATAGAATCAAAAATATAAATAGTATATATATTTTGTTTCAATGTCTTCAAAACAAATAATTTCTGGGTTTTCTGATCGCAACGAGTTTATTAAAATACTTAAGGTTAATCCCGGATTAGTCATCATGAAATTAGGCGCAGAATGGTGTGGTCCTTGCAAGAAAATTGAGCATATAGTTCAAGCATTTTTTGGTTCGGCACCAAAAAACGTTCTATGTGCCGATATTGATATCGATGATAGCTTTGATTTATATGCTTACTTGAAGAAACAGAAAATGGTTAACGGAATTCCGGCTATATTGCTATACAAAAAAGGGAATCATACTTTCATACCTGATGATTCTGTCTCAGGCTCTGACCCAGTAGAATTAGATGCCTTTTTCAAACGATGTGGTAATCATCTAGCTGCTTTAAATTTTGCTGAGCAACTCTTATAATAGATAGATATATATTATGAGGTTGAAATGAGATAAAGAAATAAGACTACAAATGTAGTATATGAGCGAGAATAAAATAGATTTAGACCTCAACAATTATAATCTTGAGGATATTTTACATTTATTCAAGATACCAACAAACTTTACTGAAGAAGATATCAAACGTTCAAAAAAAATGGTATTAATGACACATCCAGATAAGTCGGGTCTTCCAGCTGACTATTTTCGTTTTTATATAAAGGCATTCAAGATGTTAATTTCGTTATGGGAGTTCAAGAAAAAAGGAGATACCACATCAGACCTGGCTAGTAAAAATACGGATTACGAAATATTAACAGATGAACATAAAACAACTATACTAGATGGGTTTTTCGATAAAAATGATAAAATCAAAAAAAAAAATACAGATTTTAACAAATGGTTCAATGATCAGTTTGAAAAAAGTAAACAACACAACGATAACATCGATACAGGGTATGGTGACTGGTTAAAATCAGACCAAGACATTGAAACAGAAAGTGTTTCTACAATGGCTGGAATGAAAGAAGTATTTGATAAAAAAAAATCACAAGCTCGTGCTATGGTACTTCATAATGATATCCAAGATTTTAATACACATACATCCGTAACTTCATCTGAATTATCAACAGATTCACCTCAAAGTTTTGATTCAGATTTGTATTCTTCTCTACCCTATCAAGATTTACAGAAAGCACATTGCGAGTCAGTCATCCCGGTTACCGAAGAGGATTTTAATAATACTCAAAAGTTTAGAAATATGAATGAAATAATGAGTTACCGTAATAATCAGGACACCAAACCGTTATCTGAACAACAGGCGATGGATTATTTAAGTAATCGCGAAAAATCAGAAGAAGATAAGGGAACAAAAAGAGCATATCAGCTCGCAAAAGAGATGGAAGAATCGACGAAGCGTGAAGAGGATTTTTGGAGACAAATGAGATTATTAGAAAATAAGCCATAAACCAACCCTAAGTAAAATGATGAAATAAATCTAGATATAGTATATGTTTTTCTCAAATAGAAAATCAAATACATACAAAAATAAATATCTATAAATATATATATATTCTCCATGGACATACAGAAAATAATTGATAAAAACTGGAAGATAATGATATTATTTGTAGTATTGATGATCATTGGTATATTTTATAATAGATATCAGGAAAAGCTGGCTAGAGAAGAAGGAATAGATAATAAAAAGGCAATTCAAGATTATCTAATGTGGGATCCGTCTTCTCTCTCTGAGTCTAAGAAACCTATTATGTGGATTCCTATCCAGTATGAATATAACGCGCGCAACTGGCAGAGTTTTGGTTCTCGTAGTTCTTTAGAGTTAAATCAGCCTTATTTGTATTTAACAGTAGATAGTATACTCAAACAATGCGACAACTCATTTCGAATTTGTATTATAGACGATAGTTCTTTTGATATGCTTCTACCTGGATGGTCAATAGATATGAGCAGTATTTCCAAACCTATTACAAAGTACATTAGACATCTCGGATTAGCCAAGTTGGTTCATCTATATGGCGGTATGATAGTCCCGCCATCCTTTTTATGTATGCGTGATTTGTATCCGTTATTCGAGGGAAATACTCAAAACAATAAGATGTTTGTTTGTGAGAATATCGACCGTAACAGTACATCAGTTGATAATTTATATTATCCAGATATCAACTTTATGGGTTCAAACAAAGATACAGAAATAATGAAACGGTTTATCGAGTTTATGGAGCAATCGATTTCACAAGATTATACGGCAGAAATGGAGTTTTTAGGACAATTCAATCGTTGGTGTGACCACGGAATAAAGGAAAACCAAATTAATATGGTGAATGGAAAAATGATTGGTATAAAAACAGAAGATGATACTCCAGTGTTAGTAGATAATTTATTAAGCAATGATTATATAGAGTTTACGTCTAATTTGTATGGTATTTATATCCCAGCCAATGAAATCTTATCGAGAAGACATTATCAATGGTTTGCGCGTCTTTCACAAAAGCAGGTATTAGAATCTAATGTCATAATTGGTAAATATATATTATTAGCGAATAGTCCTGATGCGCAAGATGGTGGATTGATAGAAGGTATGGATGACGAGACGGATAAAAAATCTAAAAATTGGATTAAATATTGGCGTGTTCCATCCGATGCTCCCGTTTGGGGTCTAAAACCGAATTATTTAGGTAACAATCTAATAGGAAAAAAAAGTCCACCCAAGGTAAACTAAATAGGTAATTATGTCTCATCATTTTCATTGGAAAAATAAATGAAGTAAAATATGGTATATATGGAACGGTCATACTTTATTTGAGTTGAACAAGTAATATTATTACTTTTACATATTTGACGTATAATAGTTGCTATATTATTATACGTATTTTCTCTATCTACATATTTACGTTTCGCCATGTAATAACACGAACGTATAGATTCTTTAAAGGCATTCAAAATAGAATCATAATTTCCCTTTTTATGAGCATTCATATCGTATTGATAATATGTATCTGTTTTGATACATATTTTTTCGAGAAAATCAAAAAATAGTTGTTTGTCGACATTCGTTTTGAACGTTTGATTTTTCATGAATGTAAACAAATAAATATGATAGGATATAATCTACAATCTATATTATATCCTATGAAAAAAAAATGGGGTATATTACACGTGTAACCTATTGATTAAATTATTTGTGAATAAAGATAGTTCAATACAATCCTCGTGGGTTTCATTAAATATTTTGATATATTTACATAGATAAGGTATAATATCGTATTTTTCTTTGTCAGAAAGTGTTTGAGTGATTTTTATATATTGAAAGTAATTATCTAAAATATCCACAACAGAATAGCCCATATGATAGATATCATAAATAAGTTGAACGGCTTTTTTCAGGTCATTTTGTTTGATAGCTAATGTATATTCTTCCATAATATCAAAACTAATAGTGGTACACAATTGTTTACATGTTTTAATATCAATAGGCATATTCAGTAATTTATATTTTTCTAAGTAACTAATCAGAACTTTTATATTACGATTACATATATTTAACAAAAACTCTATGGCATCTTCGTTCATAATTATCTTTTCATTTTCTATAATATGATTTAATAGGTGGGCAGTAACCTGATGACTAATATGAGGTATATTAATTAAGGTGAATCGGGATTGTAAGTTATCTATTATTTTATAAATGTTGGAACACGACGCAAAAAAATGAACATTATTGGAATATTTGTCCATTAGGTTCCTGATAACTTGTTGATTTTGTTCATTAATACAATCAATATCATCTAAAATGACAATTTTCTTTTTATCCGGGATGATAGATTTTGTTTGACAAAATACTTTAACATCGTTGCGAAAATATTCAATTCCTAAATTATTTAAGCTAGTAATATGTAAAATGTTTGAAGTATAATCCTTTTCAGAGTATTGAATATAGTATTCTTTAACAATACTTTGAATCATAGATGTTTTACCGGAACCATGTGGTCCAATTAAAATAAGATTCAAATGATTTAGATTTATGAAAGTATGAAGAGTTGTAAACAAGCTATCCTTCATATGGAAATCTTTTAGATACTTGGGTTGGTATTTGTTTATAAACAATGTATAATTCATACTCAATAATCAACAAAAAAGTGATATCTGATATATCATATATTAGGAACAAATATTTAAGTAAAACTTTATATTTTATAATAATAATAATAATAATAAGATTATCATTGTAAAATACTAGATGAATGATACAAAAGATGATTATTATAACACATTAGGGGTATCCAATGATGCGAATACAGATGAAATCAAAAAGGCGTATAGAAAGTTATCATTAAAATATCATCCAGACAAGACTAACAACGATGTGGAATCTACCAGAAAGTTCCAATGTATAGGAGAAGCATACGAAACGTTAGGAGATGAAACTAAAAAAAAAATATATGACATGAGTAAAAATAATCCGTTTATGTCATCAATGGGTATGAATGGCATGAATGGCATGAATGGTATGAATGTTCCATTTGAACAATTAGATTCATTGTTCAATGATCTTTTATTTGGAGGTGGGATTGGAGGTGGCGGTGGAAATAATGGAACATTTCAAGTATTCCGAAATGGTGTACCTATTAATATGAAAGGTTCTAGCACCAAACCATCTCCTATCGTAAAAAATATAATAGTAACAATAGAACAAGTTTTTACAGGAGTAAAAATACCATTAGAGGTAGAACGGTGGGTTATAGAGAATGGTAATAAGATATATGAAAAAGTAACGTATTATGTAGATATTATTCAAGGTATGGATGATAACGAAATGATAATATTATCTGAAAAAGGAAATCAATTAAATGACCATATAATAGGTGATGTGAAGGTATTTGTGAAAGTAACCAATAATAGCATTTTTACACGAGATGGGTTGAACCTGATTATGGATTATACAATTTCTCTCAAGGATTCCTTGTGTGGATTTAAGTTTGAGTTTACTCATTTAAACGGGAAACATTACTCCATTAATAATAATTCCGGAAACATAACTCCTCCTGAATATAAAAAGAATATATCTAAAATGGGATTAACACGAGAAGGTCATACAGGAAATTTGATAGTATGGTTTCGCGTTAAGTTTCCAGATTCTTTAGACATTGAACAAATTGAAAAACTAAAATCCATTTTATAAAAAAAACAACTTAAAGAATTATACTGTTTATATATTGTGTATATAAAGATACATAATGCCTTTTTAGCTCAGTGGTAGAGCGCTACCCTTGTAAGGTAGTGGTCGCGAGTTCAATTCTCGCAGGAGGCTTATATCATATTATATATTTTATTTTCAAAATATATAACATTTTACTGATTTTCATTAGTATTCAATTGTCTTTGTCAAAATTATGTTTTTTATTTTGTTTGTTTTACCATTCCATTCAAATATTTTTTTACAAATATATTAATTATATTTGTAAAAAAAGAAATTACGTTATTAAGATATTCTACGCTTAGGTATATCAGAAGAAACAATATAAATCGAGTTTTCAGTAATGACAATATACTCAGTATTGCTTTCATAAAACTTGGAAATAGGACTGGTATATTCATCTTCGCTTTTCACCAACAACTTTTCACCATTTTCACGAACACCTACAAGCACTTTCTTATCAAGAGATTGAGACCAGTAGTCCATCAATATCGGTTTATCCTCGACAACCGCTAACTTTGATGCGTGTTGTAATGTTTTATCACAAGGCAATCTATATTTGGATGTTTCAACACTTTCGGTCATGGCAGACATTTTATATGTAATAATACTGAATAATCTCTTTAAATAGTTCCGAGTTAAAAATATTTATATGATGGTTTATTATGAATAATACTGACATCGATTCACACTTTTCTATAAATAATTTAACTAATTATAAGACAAATATTGATGTAGAAATGGCGGGACTTTATTCTATTTTTAATACATTATTTCTAGAATATTTAGCATTTATTTTTGAAAATGATTTTCTTACAAAGCAAGATAATTATATGTTTTACATTATACGTGGTTACGAGACAATATCGCATGTGTTCACATTTATTTTGTATTATACTCAGAACATTGATATGTGTTATTATCATGCTCAAAAGTCTGTATGTTTTTACGTAGAGTTCTTAAATCAAATATCAGGGAAGGAACATGTCTACTTGAATTTGACTAGCCAAGACGCAGTTCAGTTTGTATATAGGAAAACAATATATGAAATCAACAATGAAATTAGAAAAAATACAATTATCTCTCGGAGTTGTATTGAAAAAGTAGATAAGTTAAAGAAATACAGTGAAATCGTAAAAAAAATCCTTAATTACAACATGTATCATATTATAAAAGAAAATTGTAAAATGGAATATTTTTATAAACGTATGACACATACTATAAAAGAAGTCATGAATTGTATAGATGACCGACATCTAGAAATAATTGAAGAATATATTGATATCCTTAACGATACACTAGAATTACATTCTGAAAAAAATAGTAATAGTAAGAAAATAGATTACAATATTGATATATACAAAATGAAAATTATTAGTTTCTTACATGAAGTAAATAATATGGATAAAAACTCACCACAAGTATCAGGTGTTAAGTATAAACTAAATAAAACGGAGGATTTTTATGAACTTGTAAATACCCATGATTCACAAGAATTAATAACATATTTATTTGACGTGTAAATACTCCTACGCCTATCCATCTAAATCAACTAACACTGAATATAAATTATTTTTCTACGTGTTTTGATCTTCTTTACCTTTGGTCCAATTTCATTTTTGAGTTGACCTTGAACATATTGTTTTATATAATGAAACTCTTGAACTAATATTTGTTTTATAAAATTATAAACTATATTGAGAATATCATCATTGCACATACCTACGATTAAAATGCTACCTGTTCTGAATACCATAAAAGATACTTTTACTATATTGTCATTTTTAGAATCTTTTGGAACCTTACCGGTTTGTTCAGTTTCTGGTAATTGATTATTGTAATAGAACTTACATTGTATTCCTGGATATGAACAGGGGTCATATATACATTGTAAATTATATTTTGCTAATAAAATATCATACAATTTTTCCCTCATAATACAAAACCCACAATTGAAGTTCGAATTAACCAATATGGTTTGATGTTTATCATGAAAATCTAATTCATTGTTTGTATATGGTTTTAGGATTGTAACTATTTTATTCAATAGTACTCTATGAGTATCATTGTCTTGTATCCCAGGTATTTCTACTTTTCCTGTATTAAATATTTTGGCATGAAACTCTTTGTATATATTATTTACATTGATACGTATTATCATGACAAAACAGTTATAAAACGCACCTTTTTCCTTTAGACGATAACTCATAATATCTTTTGTAGCGATACCAACACTAATTTTTCTGATGTCTTTGAACTTGATTCGACCAGTAGGATTGTTAATACTCGATATAATATTTTCAGTATAATATGTCACTTCTTTTAGGTGTTCTTGGATGATATCTAATTCATCTTGACTAGTAGAATTAAATTTCATCTGTTTTTTGATAACCCCTTCTGAAAAACTTGAATAAGATAGAATGGGTATGTTCCAAAATACGTCCATCAAGTTAATTTCACTATTTAAATAACTGATAATAGACTTGGTAGATATGTATAGTTTAGTAGATTCTGGACATTTTACGTCATCAATGGTTTCATCCTGATTATTTATCTGACGGGTCATTATATTATTCAATGTAGTAGATTCTTCTATATCGCCATCACTTATGTTATCATTAGTATGTAATCTTTGTTCAGACTTATGGATAATATCGTTACCGAATTGTTCATTTGAACTATCACACATAAATCGTTCCCATTCATCATCCATTATATTTATAGGTATTTAACGTGTATTCTATATTGTTTCTAGGTTCTTTAAATTAAGATTATCAATTTATTTATTTTATCAGTTATATATAAATAATGGAGGTAAATAATGTGCGTAGCTATCCAACCAGCAATCCAATTGCGATAAATATACAAAATAACAAATGTGTAAAAGGAAGTTCAAAACTACCCGTGGATTTTACATATGCGCTACAAAATAAATTATTTGATCCTTTTAATCAATCACCACCCAATGAGTTTATGAATAAACTACATATTCGGTATCAACAAACATTGGGATTAGGTATCAATACTCAAAATGAATAACTGTATCTGACCAATGATATATTTCATAATATTTATTTTCCCCATTGTACATTGAATATTTCCTTCTACAAACAGCAAAAACTTTTTTGAAATAATCTGTGGTTTGTTATGAATAATATAGTTAAAAAACATTTTCATGATGTTTTTATTATCTATGCTGTATTGCGCATTAATTTTTTGAATATGAAGAAGTATCTCATCTCTAGAGTCATTTTGAAATCGGCTATATAGATTATCCCATACTTCTTCATGTATAATATTCATATGTTTCGTTTTATCTAGAGTAGTTTCGACCTGATATCGTGACTGAATAAAATTAATCATACTTCTAATATCAGAATGAAATAATTGCTGTATTTTAATCAAATCATTGTCCATAATACGCAGTCCTTCTTTATTCACAATTTTTTTAAGAAAAGAAAATATTTTATCTTTAGGAAGATTGTTAAATCTAATTTTTATAAACTCATTTTGAAGATTATCATCTATTTTACTAATATAATTACAAATTAAACAAAACCTAACGTTACTGGGATAATTCATAATCAAACAGCGCAATGCCTGTTGGGCATTTTTAGTCATGTAGTCGACCTCATCTAATATGACAAACTTCATTCCTTTTTTAAATAAGTTTTTAGTATTGACAAACTGTTGTATTTGATTGCGAATAATATCAATACCTCTTTCGTCTGAAGCATTCAAATGAATCATGAGTCCTTTATCATTTTCTCCTATCGCATTTTGATATGATTTGACAAGATTAATAATCGCAGTAGTTTTTCCTGTTCCTGGAGGACCGTAAAAGAGTAAGTTTGGAAAATATTTCATACAAATGATGTTTTCTAGTATTTTTTCATTTGTATGTTCCAGAACAATATCTTGAAAGTCAGTTGGACGATATTTCTCTATCCACGGAATAGATATATTTTCATTCATATATCTAGGTTAATGTATAGTTTCAATACATATATTTATAACATATATTTATACCATTTCGTTGAATACAACTATGATAAAAATTGAAAAATCAAGAACAACAAAACTATTATAAGATATAAAAGAATATTAGAAACATTCTACCGATGAGTAATATGTACGAACATCACGATGACACTCAACCTCAGAACAATGAAGGATATCTAGAGATTATTTCTGGACCTATGTTTTCAGGAAAAACATCCAAACTGATGGAAATATACAATCAATGTTTGTTTTGTAATATACCTGTTGTAGTTATTAATCATGTAGAAGATGTAAGATATCATGAATCCATGTTATCGACACATGATAAAAATATGATTCCATGTGTCCAAACAAAACATTTGTCGAAAATATGGAATTATAGCCACGATGACTACTGGGACGCAATACAAATCAGAACGAGAGAAGCACAGGTTATATTAATTAATGAAGCGCAGTTCTTTGACGATTTGTATGTATGTGTTGAAAGTATGTTACAAAGTAATAAGAAGGTTTATATAGCCGGTTTGGACGGTGATTTCGAAAGAAAACAGTTTGGACAATTATTGGGATTAATACCTTTATGTGATAAATTTATCAAATTAAAGTCATTATGTAGTATTTGTAAAAATGGTAAAAAAGCAATATTTTCGTTACGTTTAACAAGAGAAAAAACCCAAAAGATAATTGGAAGCGATAACTATATTCCCGTATGTAGGAAATGTTATATTGAAAAAAGCTAGATCTAGACATTCAAACGAATGAACAAAAACTCGATAAAAGATATATGAAAAGTATTTAAATTGAGTTTCATAGTAATACATATAATGTCTGAAGCAAATATTACTACTATTCCTACTATTCCAGTGAAGCGTGGTCGTGGTCGACCTAAGGTAGATAAAAGTATAAATAAAAACGATTCTACTAATTTAAAAAGTGTAACTGGTGACAATAACACGTCAGAAACTGTAAATGTTCCCAAGAAAAGAGGGAGAAAACCCAAAGGTGGTAAAATTGTTCCACAAAACATCCTGACATTAAGTCAGGACATTATCAAGCCAAGTGTTATTCTACATTTGAAATGTTCGTTGCGGGATTTAGAAGACAATACAGCCCAGATGGGATTAAATGACCTTCATTTTTCTGCTAGCGAAAATAATACGTTCCAATTTTCCCAGTCTAAACAAGATTTAGTATATGAAATTATCGAGAACCCTAATACAAGTGTACAACCTTCTAACACTACTGATATAGATGAGGTACAACAAGATACGAATAATATGAAGAATGTAAATGTAGTATCTGAGGAAAAGGACAGTACCAAAGAAATATGGACAAAGTTAAAACAACTGGAGAAGGACCTTCATTTGAATAACATTACGAATACCAAATCTGCTTGTTTCTGGTGTTCTTATGATTTTGACAATCCGCCTATTTATATTCCGTCCAGTTATATTCGTAATTCGTATCAAGTATATGGGTGTTTCTGTACACCCGAGTGTGCGGTAGCACATCTAATGAATCAAAATATAGACAAGTCAGTAAAGTTTGAACGATATAGCTTGATTAATAATATTTATTGTAAAATATTTGAACATTCTAAAAATATCAAACCCGCACCTGACCCTCATTATTTTTTAGATAGGTTTTATGGAAACATGACTATTCAAGAATATCGGTCATTGCTTAAATCAGACCGGCTCCTTTTAGTAATTGATAAACCTATTTCCAAAGTGATGCCTGAGATTCATGAAGATGATGACGAGTACATGATTAATAATAAAATCATTCCTTCAAATACATATCAGGTGAAGAAGAGAAATGTTAGCAAACAAACCAAAAATAATATTGTAAATGAAACCTTTGGATTGAATCACTGATTTTTTACTTTTTCCTATTAGTAACGTAACAATAATATAATCATATGATAGTTCTTATCATATGATCCAATCCCTTCCTATGTGTGTTATGCGTCTTTTTTATCCTGTCCTTGGGATAGTTCTAATGCTAAACTTAATTCTTGTTTCTGATTGTATTCAGACATAGATGCGTCTAATTTGAATCGCATTTGTCTATATATTTCTTGATTCACCGATTTGACTGGTGGTTCTTTTTTTTCAGTAATTCCCATATATTCCTTAATGACTTTCATGTGATCGCCAGAATGTTCAATTAATTTTTCTTTCGCTACTTCTTCTGTGTAATCAGTTTGTCTAGTAATAATAGGAATATATTTCTCTATATCAGATTCGCAAACAATAGTAATACTGTCCATATAATATCAATAAACTATTTTATAAATCATATTAAACGAATTATTCTATTATAAAACAATAGCGATGAGCCAATTACCTATGATTTTAGATACACATTCCATTATAAATGATGTGAACTCTGTAGTAAAGGATGGTTTACATAAATTATTGTATGAATATGCTGAGAATCATTTAACAAAAGAATTGGAAAAATGTAAAAGCGAGGTATTATATTATAAAAAAGAATTGGACAGTTTAAAAAAATCAAGTGATAACAAAATAAACAGTACACGTAAGATACCCGATAATATTCAATTAAATATTATTGAGCTAAATAGTCGAAAAAACGAATATATAGAGGAATCTTCCGTATCTAATAAAAAAAATATTATAGATGAGGAGACGAATAAACAGGATAAAAATGTTCTTTGTGAAAACTGTAGTTTACAAGTTGATTGTCACAAAGATAATATTCATATTCTCTATAAAGACGAACTATATAACCCATCTAAAGAGTTGATTTTATGTACTATGTGTTTTCAAGACACGGAAGATGAATTAGTAAAACAAAATTATAAATGTGATGAATGGGAAGAAGAAAAGGATGACGAGGATGTAAAAGAGGAAGAGGAAGAGGAAGAGGAAGAGGAAGAGGAAGAGGAAGAGGAAGAGGAAGAGGAAGAGGAAGAGGAAGAGGACGAGGACGAGGACGAGGAAGAGGAAGAGGAACAGGAAGAGAAGAAAGATACAGAAGAAATCATTAAATTATGTATAAACATAGACTGTGAAAGATATCCACCTGACTGGGATTTTGAAGAAGATACAGAAGAAAATTATGAAGATGGACAACAATGGGTAAAATGTAGCTTGTGTGTCGGATATTTTAACGACGATGGAGGTGGGGATATTTTATACGTAAAAGAAGAGCCAAATAATCAAGAAGCTGAGTGTGATTTATGTGGAAAAAGTGAAGATATAGTTCAAATGAAAGGTAACGGTCAATATTTATGTGGTAATGCGTGTGATGAAAGCGATGAAGAAGAAGAGGAGGAGGAAGAGGAGGAAGAGGAGGAAGGTAAAAGAAAGTGCGAAACATGTGCTATCAAAATAAATACTGATGATATCATTGAATTGAGTATAGAAGTCAATGGAAACAATTTAAAGTTGGGTTTATGTGAGAATTGCTTTCAAGATAAGGCGGATGTTTTGCGTCAAGAAGGGTGGAACGTAGACGATTTCTTTGAGGAAGATGAAGATGAAGATGAAGATGAAGATGAAGAGGAAGAGGAAGAGGAGGAAGTAGAAGTAGAAGTAGAAGTAGAAGAGGAGGAAGTAGAAGTAGAAGAGGAGGAAGAGGAGGAAGAGGAAGAAGAGGAAGATGAGGAAGAGGAAGAAGAGGAAGAAGAGGAAGAGGAAGAGGAGGAAGTAGAAGTAGAGGAGGAAGTAGAAGTAGAAGAGGAGGAAGAGGAAGAGGAAGAGGAAGAGGAGGAAGTAGAAGTAGAAGTAGAAGAGGAGGAAGAGGAAGAAGAGGAAGAAGAGGAAGAAGAGGAAGTATTTGAGATAGAACTTGATGATGTAACATATTATGCGATTGATGAAGAAAATGGACCAATTTATGAGTCAGATAAGAATGGTGACCCAGGAGTTCAAGTCGGAGAAATCAAAGATGGAGAAGTATCATTTTACGACTAATTATTTTGGATTCTTCAAATAATTTAATATTTTGATATATAAATAATGAGTAAATTATGTCCTCCCGCATTAATATATCTGGTGTTTTCGTTAACTCAAATAATAATGGATATTTATAATGGTTTATATAACAATGCGATTATCAATGCTATAATCGCAACTTTGATAACATTTTTATTGAATATTCTGTGTATTAGTAATTTATCCATCATTTCATGGATGATAGTATTCATTCCTTTTATTTTTATGAGTGTGATATTATTAATGGTTTCCTATATATACACTTATGATGCTGTCAATACTGATACTACATTGGTTCCATCTAGTGAAACGATTTTACCCAATAATATAGTAATCCAGGAAAATCAAGAAGATTACACTCCCCAAGAAATTATTGATGTAAATCAAGGACAGGATATTGTCTACATAAGAGAAGTAACTAACTAAAAGTAAAAATATATATGAACAAAAAAATAAGGGATAAATGGAAAAAGAATAACAATAAATCGGTTTAAATATAATTATGATTGTTTAATCATAATTATAATCATGTTATTTATTATTTGTGGCAATATCCTAGCACTAAACACCTTTTTATATATATGTTTTCCTATTACGTATCAAAAGATTATTTTCAAAATGATGTTGTTTTCTATGACAACATATACTAGATGTGAAATAGGTATGAACAAGATGTATTCAATCTTACCTGGTTCATTGATACTAGATTCTACTACTTCCAACACAGATACAGAACATTACATATCTATTTCACAAGATGGAAAAATAACAAAGAGTATTGATTTAGAAGCATTAGGAGAAGTAGCTAAAATAGAAACAGTCATAAAAAATGTGAACATGAATCCGAATCCGTGTATCTTGAACAATATATGGAATCATACAGACACACTTTCAATGGACGACAAGTTAAATATTGTTCCAATTAAATGTAATTACAGGTTCATAAATATAAAAATTACATTGATGGAGAATAATACAGAGAAACAATCCTCGTATGATATTAAACTCCACGACGATATCAGTAGTATCCCTAGTAGTTTTTATTGTATAAATAATGTGATTACTAGTAGGTTAATCTGGTATTTGTTGACTTTACAACATGAAATCAATCCGGGACATTATAGACCAGAATATGGAGGAGGCTTAATCGACCATTGTGTAAATATGGTTTCTTTTACAAATAATGATAAAATCATATTGTATGAGAATGAATATCTCATCAATAAATAAATAATAAAAACAATATAAAAATATAGTAACGGTGTTTATATACATAATATATATTCTATAATCAAATATGATGACATCTGTTGTAGACCCACTCGATACTCCTGTATCATTAGATATTCAAGACAAGTTACCCCGAACGTGGTGTATGTGGGCACATCTGCCTCATGATACAGCATGGACATTAGAAAGTTATAAAAAGATGTATACTTTGGAAAATGTAGGTGATAGTATTGCCTTGATAGAATCAATGTCTGATACCTTAGTAAAAAACTGTATGTTGTTTTTGATGCGTGAAGGTGTAACTCCTGTATGGGAAGATGAAATGAATCGAAATGGTGGTTGTTTTTCTTACAAGATTGCAAATAAAGTGGTGTATCAATGTTGGAAGGATTTATGTTATGTATTATTAGGTGATTCAATGAGTTCAAATCCCGAGTTAGTATCAAATGTAACCGGTATAACAATATCACCTAAAAAAAACTTTTGTGTAATTAAAATATGGATGTCATCATGTGATTATAAAGACATCAATACGATTACCAAAACAGTGACGGATTTAGATCCGACGGGATGTATGTTTAAAAAACACGTGCCTGAGTATTAGTATTGATATTGTTTCATTGGATATACATGATAGTAATGTTTATTATCATGTATTTTGTGTATGATACACCTAGAACCCTCTTTATGGAGAAGGAAAGGGTCGTTGGTTTTTTTCAATTACTAAAGGGTCTGGCATCAATACAGGACCCTTTTCAAAAAAGTTTGCGGTTTCTAGTGTTCGCAGTTCAGGCTTTACTTCAGGCTGAGGATTCACCAGATTGGTCGAGTTGATACCAAATAACGAAGACTCTATTTCTACGGGATTGTATGACAACTGGTTCCACGGAACTTGACCGGGATTGACCCCATTTCCAGGGATGCGAGTATTATAAGCACTCCCATATTGTGAATTAGGATATAATGTATATTGTTCGTTGTGAGCATATTGTTTTTGTTGATGACAATAGTTTCCAGGAGTATTATTATTTCGTGTAGACGCCATTGAATCTATATATAGTATATTTATTTTATTTCTTTAGATTTGAATCAATATAGTTCAACATTTTGTCTAAAGTAATTTGGTCAATATTTCTCATATTATCATGCTTCAACGATTGAATACATTGATGTGTCAAAAAGAAGTAATCGTATGAAAATAATAAAGGCATAATATGATCAAAGGATAGATTATTCAAATGACATATTGGTTCCATCTTCTTGATGACATGTAAAAAAGAAGTAGAAACTAGAGATGCTTCTAATTGGTCAAATATGTCGATGGATAACTCATCTGGAGTAGATATATTGAATGTTCGCATTAGTTCGCTTTGATATATAAAATCACACATATCTTCCATATCAGCCACATCTTCAATATTAAACTTATCGTTCTTATGGAATCTTTCTCTTAGTTTAGGGTCGTAATAAGTGTATGTCAAAACAATATTTGATTCGTAATTGTCCATCGTGTAAGTATAAATATAATATATATTTAATTATATTTATAATATCTTATAGTTATCTTGATATTCATGTAAGAGAGAACTACTTTTGTCGATTAGATTCATTACTGGTTATTATCGCGTGACATTTCTCTGGAAGGCGCCCCACCACGAATCCAGCCTTTGGCTGCCGCGCCTTCTACACTATACGCCGCATTTGTTACTCGTTCTTTAACACTTGGGATTAGAGGAGTTTGATTATATTTCAAATAACTTTTTTCGGTAAGCTTAGTAACAGTGCGTTTATTCGTATTCATTTCGCCTTGTTGTATTTGAGATTCCATAATAGGGTCTACAGCACCACGACCTAAGAAAGGAACCGTAGCAAATGGACGTTGGAATAAATCAATACGACATTTGGGGTTTGTTTGGGTACTACCTAACAACAATTTAGAACTATTATCTACGTTACATCCACCTACGCCCATGCTATGACTTCCACTATAATTTACACCAGGTTGCTGGGTGGCGAACTCAATCGGGTTTTTCATTCCACAATCAGATAATTTATAATTTTCTAACATATAATTACAAGATTGAACACTTTGAATTGTATTCTGGTCTTGAGAACAACTATCATTACCTATTCTAGACATATTATCAAAGGTATAACTCGATACGTTAGCCATATTATATATATAATAGAACACATTATTTTTTACTAAATAATAATATATATCCACTTAATCTTTGAATGGGATTGAACATTTTATCATTTAATGCATTGTATACCTGTAATTATCCTTAACACATGCCATTCCATCTCCATCACGACAAGAAGGCATATCTCCGTATAAATAATTCGCATAAGCACCCTGGTCGTTAGGTATTTGTGTGCTGGGTGTAGAATAAAAAGACCTCATAGACTGGTCAAATTCAAAGTTCTCTCCTAAATCACCAAATAGCTGTTTATCGGTGGTTTTTATACCAGGATTCATGGATTGTATTGTTTTTTTTGCAGCGTCATTGATATCACCATACACCTCCGTATTAAAAGAAGGAGGTGCTGATTTACGTTCAGGGTTGTATTTTATTTCAGGTAATAAAACGTTTGACAAGGGATTCTTATAATTAGTGGGAGCATAATCTGTTTTCAATAAGTCTCCTAATGGCTCTTTTCCATTGACAATGCCATCTTTTTTCATAGGAAACCCGTCCTGAAAGCCTTCTTTGGTCAATAAATTACGGTCTAATTTGCGAGTATTTATTTTATAAAATAAAAAAACGACTAAAATTGTGATCGATCCACTAACAAGCATATTAATATTTTTGGTAAAGGTAAATCCAAATACACTTAATATAATAATCAATCTGGTAATAGAGTTTAGTTTTTGATTATAAGTCATTTCTGATGTAGGCCACAATTCTAACATATATTTTTTATCAAATAGTATGGTTGGTTCATTTATCCAAAAATGAGTTGTCATTATTAGTATGTATATATATATATATAACTACTAATTTTTTCATTTGTTTATCATATTGAATAATGACAATAGCATTCAATATAATATTTATTCCTAAACCAAGATATCATTATTCCATATCGAAATATATCTTCAACCAAATAGACCTTTATCGCTGTATTTTTCACACCTTATTATTTTTTGTCTTTCTTCCCTTTTTTCTTTTTTCCTACACTCGCATTTTGTTTACGAGGCGTTTTTTCGTAAGTTTCCCCAGTACTAAAAATGGAAATTAACTCATCGTCAGTATATGAAGGAACATTAGGAGTAGTAGGGGTGTCCGTATTTAGTTTCTCATTCTGTTTTGCAGTATTATCTACAACCTGTTGTCTCAAACGTTCTTTCATTTGTTGTTTCTTTATCTCTTGTTTCATTTTAGACTGCATCGCGCCTTTATTCATTCTAGTGTTACGTCCTCCCAAACCCATAGTTTGCATCATTTTTTCCATATCAGGCATATTTTTCATCATTTCTTCCATATCGTTGGCGCTAGGCTGTTGCGCGCCAGCATTGCCAGCATTGCCAGCATTGCCAGCACCATTATTCATCGGATTAGGAATCCCCATTTGACTCATCATTTGTTGAATATTACCTAAACCTGGAATATTTTTCATATTGTTCATCATCTCAGTAGCCTCGGTCATTAACTCTGCTTGATTAATTTCACCTGAACTCATCTTAGATTCCAGTTTGCTTCCTACATCTTTCACGATACTCATTAACTTTGTGGGATTTGACATGAGTGTCTTAAAAATATCTGTTGGATCAGTCATGTTTTCTAAATCCAAGTCTAAACTAGAAGTGGTTTCTTCTGCGATCTCTTGTGCCAATTGACCAAGCTTTCCACCGAGCATTCCATTGATATGTTCATGTAAATTATCTACAGAAGGTAAATCAGGCATATTTGATTCTGAGGTTGTCGTGTCATCGTTATCTTCTGATGTATTTGTATCATTCGTTTCAAAAATGGTTTTAATATTTCCTAAAGCATCTTGGAGTTTTTTCTTGAAATCTTCTTCATCAATAGAGTCGAATATCTTGGCTGTATCTTCCCCAAAAGCGTTTTTGTCTTGGATATTGCCTATAATAGATATCATCAACATTTGTAAATACTTCCATAAAGTTTCACGGGTCTTGTCAGTAATATCACACTGCCATAAATATTTAAAACTAATGCCTGGTAAAAACTCTGTATTTAATTCAGAATCTTTTGAATAGATATCTTCGTTTTGATACAATATATCCATCATTCTTTCTGGTATAATATGAGTACAATGAGCATACAACATTCTCATCGTTCCATCCTTGTCAGTGTCCATTTTCCACCATTTATCAATAATTGGAACGTATTCTGGAAAAGTAGTCTTGATATCCCTCACTAAATCTGTTATAATTTTAATAAACTCTGTAGAAATAGGCGAAGGAGAAGTTTGTTCCGTTTGTTCCGACATTTATATTGTTGTAGTATAAATAGTTTTAAATACTTTTATCGTTATTTTCTAGTAATTATTATACATAAATACATAGTGTATAATAATTGTAATTACATAGTAAAATACAACGATGTAAGCTTGGTAAGGTTCTGAATATATTTCATTGTTTTTTGTTGGTCCTCAGGTTCCATATTTTTTACTGGAGCTCGTAGACGTTCAATAGTCTTCATAATTTGGTTATTGTCTAATTTACCAGCGATTCCATTAGAATAATCATTGTCTATAAAAAATGAAATATCGCCACTATTGATTTCCTCGGAATATTGATCAACAATATAACTTTTCCATGCTTTAATTATCATTTTCGGATTTGCTCTACGAATCATTTGTACAGAGTTCTTAGCTGTTGATATTTCTACATCATTCGGAAATACTCGAACAATATCATTCATAAACTCTATAAAATGATCGTTAAAAGCAGACAATATAGTTGATGGGTCACTCATAATTTGATGTTATATAAATATATATAAATATATTTATTTAAACCATTTTACTTACACTTTCGTATTATAAGATATATTGGATAAGTCTGAATCTCGTTGTTGCTGCATTTTCTCAAACGAACCCTCTTCGGTTCCTTGTTCGTTTTTATAATCATGATCATCGGCTGGAGTTTGTATAGTATCTGAATGGTCTAACGAAACATAATTATGCATTTGTCGTGTTCCCCCATTTCCCTTTGTGTTCAACTGTTCCGAATCCATATCTAAAAAACTATATTGGTCAGACGATACACCACACATCGCACTACCAAATCCTCCGCCTCCACCCCCACTAAAAGAAAAAGCACTAGGTTCCATATTATTTTGTGTCGCTCGTTGAACTGCTACTTGCTCTTTTGGCTTGTAATAAGAATAAATATCATCCCCGTACAATATTTTGTAATTATCTTTTAATAGCAAAACCGCAGGGACTTTTGTGATTGTTTCAGGCATGACTATCTGTTGACCATTTTCTAATACAATATATATTTTCCCATCCTGTCCTTTTGTTCGTTTATCAATACAAATAAAATGGATATCCTTCTTCAGATCTTGATTACCTGATACGTATTTGATAACCTTTTTCGAATGATCGCAATAATTACTATAATACAATATGGAACTCATTTAATAGAATAAAATACTTTTCTTTTAATTTTTAAACCATTTTACGAAAATATGTAAAAGCATAATTTAAATTATAACTTTTTCCTAAACCAACGATATTTGTGGTATCTTCTGCGATGAACATGTCATCCATGTATGTGAAAACTACGAATATCGAAGAAGCGACCTTATGGTGGAGATATTTGGGAAAACCTTTCAAAGATGTATAATAAAATTGATTTAATGATAATTATTATTATTGATTAGAATATAAATATAATTTTATTATATAAGTAACATTATTATTATGAGCCCACAAATCAAGAATATTACTGAAAAAGAAAACAAGTTGTTTTATACTTTAAGCAATGTCAATGTGAGTATCGCAAATGGTCTTCGTCGAAGCATTATTTCTGATATCCCCACGGTTGTATTCAAAACTGCGCCTTATGAAGAATCTAAAGCAACAATTACAAGCAATACCTCTCGGTTCAACAACGAAGTCATTAAACAACGTCTCAGTTGTATACCTATTCATATTACTGATTTAGAGATGCCTCTGAAAAATTATATCATAGAACTAGATGTCGAGAATACAACCGATGCTATTATGTATGTGACTACAGAAGATTTCAAAATTAAGAACTTGACTACTGACGAGTATTTAAGCGAAAAGGATACACAGAATATATTTCCCCCAAACTCAATGACTGGGTATTTTATTGACTTTATACGTCTTCGTCCTAAGATTTCTGACGATATTCCTGGTGAAAAGATTAAGATGACATGCGAGTTTACCATTGCGACACCCAAAGAGGATTCTATGTTTAATGTAGTATCGACCTGTTCTTATGGATATACCCAAGACCCGTCTGGTGTTGAAGAGCAACTGAGGAAAAAAATACAAGAATGGAAAGACGCAGGAATGAGCAAAGAGGATGTCGAGTTTGAAACTAAAAATTGGCGTTTATTAGAGGCCCAGCGGGTCGTAGTTAATGATAGTTTTGATTTTACGATTGAGTCCGTTGGTGTTTTTACGAATAAAGAACTAGTGGATAAAGGATGCGACGCAATTACAAACAAAATAGAAAAGTTTGATTCTTTACTTGGAGAAAACAGTGTAGATATGAACGCTTCTGATAATACAATGAGCAATTCCTATGATATTATTCTAGTGAATGAAGATTATACATTAGGAAAAGTGATGGAATATTTCTTGTATACCAAGTTTTACGAAGGAGTAAAAACATTGAGCTTCTGTGGGTTTAAAAAGATGCATCCACATGACACCGATAGTATTATTCGAGTTGCCTACAAAGAACCTGTAGAAAAATCAAATATTAAGCAAAATCTAAAAGAATGTATTGTGGATGCTCTTGAAGTATATAATAAAATCAAACAAAAAATGTAAAAACAAATAGAAATAAATAGGTCAGATCAGTTAGTTCTTACACATAATTATAATCTAATGATAATATAATTAATATATTATTATTGTATAATGGCTACAATGGATGATAGTAATAGTATACAAAATAATACGGAAACCATTCGTAAATTATGTTATAATAATGATATGTGTAATTTTTTGATGTTGAATATTCTATCACATGATGTTCTTCATGATTATCTTAACAATATCGATAGATGGGAAAACGTATTAACTTTATTAAAAAATTTTAATTCAGAAGCATTTACTTTTTCAGCAGGAAAAAAAGGAGGGTCTAGTTTGGGTTTTCCCTCTGACGAAGAATCAACCCAAGGTTCTAATGTTGATAGCGATTTTTCACCTAGAAGTAATTATAGTAGTGATAATAATGACGATAGTTTGATGATGGAGACGAACGAAGATGCACAGGCACCCACATACAAGAGCCCACCTCAGACTGAGTCAAGTAAAAAAAAACCAGTAGATAATGAAGTCCTACAAATATCTGATAATGAACTCCTACAAATATCTGATAATGAACTCCTACAAATATATTATAATGAACTCCTACAAATATATTATATTATCATTGACGAGTTTCTAATATCATATGAGTTTGCCAATAGTAATAACAAGTTCCAACCACAAAAAAGGCCTATTCAAATAAAAATATCAGATATGTTTTCATTAATAGAGTTCACTGAGGAACATGATGGAAAAAACCTCACTAAAATAAATAATTTACGTAGTCTAATATATGTATTGATACCGCAGGCAGTACTGGCTTCTATGAATACCAATGTTTCCCAACATAAAAAAGCGATTGAGACTATAGGTGTCGCAGATGTCGCAGAATATTTACAAAGAGAATATAAAAATTCAAAAATAATACATGATATCGTAAATCAGGTGATGGTAACAATTGCGGTGTTTTTTTTTGGAATATGGGTTGATGAAGCACCGGATTTGGAAAAGGAATCAATGGATTTGGAAAAGGAATCAATGGATTTGAAAAATAAAAAGGCATCATTGTATTCGAGTTTGAAAGATTTATCAGGTGTCAAAGGAGGAGCACCACCGAACCATAAAAATACCCCCATGACTGAGGACGAACTAAATAAGATGGTATATAATATTGATACATATCGGAATAGCATTGTTCCTATCGTATCTGAGATGAAAATAATATATGACAACTATAATGAGGATGAGAATGATAATAATATAATATTATATTATCAAAAGAGAAAACTCATACAGAATGGTTTGAAAGAAATATTTAAAGGTTATGACCAAATAACTAGTGCGGGACAATGTGATAATATATTTCCCATGTTACCAAGATTACCTAGAAATTCAAAGGCATCAATAGTGGGTGCGAAAGTTTACAAATATACCTTCGATATGTTCAACGAAAATTACGAATTAATACGTGCTCCATATGTAAAAGAACTGGAAAGGTATAACCTTATAACTATCATGAATATAGAAAAAGAACAAAAGGATGCTCATAAAGAACAAATGGGAAAATTAACCTCTACTGAAATGACAAGCAAAAATCAGTTTTGTAGAATGATTGCGAATTTAGGTTTGTATGCCTTGGAATTTGAGAGTGAGGGGGAGAAGAGTGAGAAAAACCCAAGTACACTGCTATTAGATCATGAAATAAACCTGATGGAGATATGTGGAACTCCTGGTCAAAATACAGATATTGATACTCATTTATGGAATACAATTAAAACACAATATACTTCCACCGATACCCTAGATAAACATGGTAGAAAAAGATATGTTATAAATAATGCTGCGCAGCAAATGAGCTCATGGAATAAGCAAGTATTTTGTCCATTGTCTTCAGTTAAAGATGGTCAACTTAATTGTAATGAAGGCCAAATTGGTGAATACGGTGATATGAGTTTTATGATAACCACTCCTATAGATAATTGTGGGGATGATTTCGAAAACAATACAATGTATTATAATGGAATTGTAAGCATCATACCTTGGAACAATTATCCGAATGCCACATATGAATTAAATATAAAAACTCCAAAGTTTGGTGTTGTTAAACTAGATAAACCACCACCTGATTTAATTGCTTGGAAAGTATTACAATATGTATTAACAAATTTAACAAACTATTTTGAATCTGAATATATTATAAATAATAGGACACAAATATATTATGTCCCAAGTCCTTTAGATACAACATCATTTATACATATGACACCTTCTGAATTTTTATTAAAAGATAACCCCGTCGAAGGAATATTTGGAAATGTATACGAGGCAATAATATATCCGTATCGCAAACCAATAATAAAGGAAGTAAACTCTAAACGTAGAAGGAAAAAGCAAAAAACCATCAGTACTGCTGAAGCAATATCTAAAGAATTACTTGAAATAGTATGGGGAATATTATTCAAAGGAACTGGTGATATTTTTCAAGAAATAAATGCTTTGTGTAAATATGGTGGTTATACTTCTTCTCCTAACTACATCAATAATACTGAAATTATTGAATGGGATAATACGGGTAATGTAAAAAGAATATTTTTCGCAAATGACCGTCCCTCTGCTTCTCGTTTTATATCAATGTTGAAAGAAGGAAGAGATGAGGATGTTAATATCAATGCTAGTGGTGGATATAAACCATTTTTCGATAATGCCTTTCTTGTAGAAAAAGAATCAACCAGTGATGCTGCAGGTGGCGAGAAAGCGGGAGGTGGAAAGAGAAAAACAAAAAGACGTTCTACACAAAAAAAATGCAAAAACACACACAAAAAAAAATCCATACGAAAGAATACAAAAAATAAGCAACAAGTAAGAAAAACCTGTAAAATACAAAGATATAGAAAACATAAATATACAAACAAAAGAAGGCAACGCAAACAAAACAAAAAAAAATAGTTCCATAATCTTCAAGGGTATAATCATAACATTTCACATAAGAATGTTATGATCTAATAGCATACATATATCAATATACATGTCATACAATTATGCCTCTATTTCTACACTAGGCTCATTGTTTGTATTATCAGCATTGACAACATAACGAAGAGAATGCATGACGAGTTTGGGTTCCAAATTATTTACATATTGAATAACAACTCCTTTGTTAATGACCAAATCATTCGGTTTTAAATCATCCAAATATTTACGATGAAGGTGAAACATATGTGTACGGAAATAAGACGAGAACTCGATAAGAGGTTTCTCTTTTTTGATAAAACACGAAATATACTGTTTATATAATTCTGCAGTAAACTCATGAATCGACTTTTGCATAGACCGAAAACCAGCATTGTCTTCAGGATAATAATTCAGATATTCAGCAACCTGGTTTGATTGACGCAATAACAAATAATTAAAGCGTATATTTGACTGGTTCGAACGCATTTTACGCACACGCTCGTAGTTTGGATTTCTAATTTTACACCTCATACCATTGTTTCTATTATGAATCATGACACCTACCATATGGATAGGAGTCTTCTCACCCCCAAACCATGTTTTTGGTTCTTCATAGGAGTCCCACGGATATGCATATATTTCAGGGAACTTCACACCAGTAGATTTCCACTCACTATCATTTTTTACGATAGATAAGTCATGTGAAATTACATTCATATCTTTCGTAATTTCATACATCGCAACTAGATACAACGCAGGTGTATTGATTTTATTGACAATGCGGTTCGCAGGATGTTGAAGAACAAAACTGTAACAATAGCCTCGGTTCAATTGTAGGAAATCAAAATTAGAATATTGAGTAGCATCAATGAACATGTCTCGAAAAGTTTTCTGTTGTTTAGAAGTGTTTTTCTCGTTTCTATTGTCTTCCTCCTTTCCTGGAACCATAAAGCCATTACGAGCACCGATATTTCTTCTAGTAGAAAACTCCCATACTTTGTTTCTAGGGTCCCAAAACAGATTAACCATGGTTCCTTCTACCATTTCTTCTAGTACAATCATATCGTCCTTGGGATATTTTTCTGTAAAAGCATGAAAGTCGATTGCTTTAGGTGGTGAAAAACAACAAACGTGTTTATTTGAATCAAATATCAGGGAACGGGCCAGACCAAAAGAATCATAGTCGGTGGTATCCATTACACTCTTATTATAATACATCAATGTATACTCGTGATTGTTTGTATTGGAATCGGTATCGGAATCGGTATCGGTCTCCATAACTGTATTGACTCTAGTATTAATAATACTAGACGGAAAAGTCCGAGTGATTAATTTGTCACAAATACTATTATTCTTTGTAAAATCGTTGATATAATCCTGCTTTGATAATTCATACATAGTTATATTGGATTTGGTACAAGGTTCCATACTATGATTTAACACATAGTGAAATCTTTAAGCGGTTGAATATTATATTTTAGTAGATTATATATTTTGAATCAACATAAATCAATATAAATAAGAATAAACAATTATGAATACAATAACATAAAAATTTCTATCGTAAATATAGGAAACAATGTCAATAGAAAACGACAACGCTGAAAAATCGAATACAGAAATAAAAAACGACAAAACTATTTCACTACAACTTTCAGATATTATCAAAATAGAGTCACCTCGTAATGAGATATTAAATGAGAAAACTTTTAGAATAGAATATATTGATTCCAACAAAATAAAACTGGTTAACCTCGACAACTTGACAGAAACAAATGTACGTATAAATCCAGATGGGACATTGTCAGACGGGTCTATAACAAAAATTAGATTAATGGACCGTAGTAAGGAAAAAGGATATGCGAGACAACACAATTTACTACCTAACACGTGGATATCTATTTATTTCGGTGGAGATGTTCCAGCTGTATTCACTGCAGAAATTACTAATTTAGAAAATGATATGATAGAACTAAGAACCTTCCCAGAAAACGATATAATCTATATAGATTTTGAATATAAAGGCATCCCAGAGGATCTTTCGATGATTGATTTAATTGAAATAAGAGGGAGACCTGAAGGTGTCAATGAATTAGTAGAATCGTCTATTGAAGAAAAAGAAGGAACATCGGAAAAAGATAAAAAAGAAGATGAAGAGGATGAAGGGGATGAAGGGGATGAAGGGGATGAAGGAGAAAAAGGGGAAAAAATAGAAGACATATCTAACTCAGAACAGCAAATGAATCAAGACTTCTCTTACGATGAAGAAATATACGATATGATGCCCGACCCGAGTGTAGAGAATATTCAAAATACATTAACAGACATGATTATTAGTGCGGATGAAATAATAATTGGAGAAAGACTCGCACCGGTACGAGAAGAAAAGGCGGTAGATGAATCGAAAAAACGATATGATATACAAAGTCAAAGTAATGACTTACTGGACGAAATGTTATCGAAAATACCAGATAATAAACGAACGTATGGTGTCATGAACAACATACACACACTGATTGAACGATTTCAACAATTAAGAAAGACTTTTTCACAGTTCGATGATTATGGAAACGTCACTTCAAAAATTATCAAGGAGAAGGAGTGGAAACCGTTGGTGTCCAACCTCATCAACTTCAAAAAATCATTATACTGGATATTACCGGTAGTTAAAAATATAAAAAAAATGTATAATCTGACTACTGTAGGTGACGATACATCTGGTAAAGATTTCACCAACTTGAATATGATAGATAATCTCGGTGAAATGAAAACAATAATCGAACGTTTTCGTTCAGATAGTGGTCCAAATGAAATAAATCGTTACGATTCATTGGTATCTGATTTGAATCCTTACATGACGCCGTTTGATGATATTGATATTGAACAATCCAAACATATTATTAGTAATATCTCAATTCAAGATAGTTTGGACGTCATTATAGATAATTTAGGTAACTTCTATTCGTCTGTAGTAGAAAATGGTGTAATAAAAAACAAACGATTTCTAATTGAAAAATATAATCTGGGTGTAAAAAGAATGGAAGTGACAAAACAGCCAGGTCAAGGAGAAGATACAACCCAAATAAATATTACAATGCCGGATGAATTATCGTTAAAATCCATCCTGATGATGCCTGAACCTATTATGCGGTACTCCCGTGTTGAGTTACCAGGAACAAGTATATATGATAAGAGTAATTTAACGATGAATACTCTACAATACTGGCGTTTTCTGAATAAGCAAACGAATGTGGACAAGGTATTTATAGATGATTTTGAACAAGATATTCGTTTTGTAGAAGAAAACTTCGGTAAGGATGTCAAGAGTTTCGTGTTGAACAAAGAAGAAACAATGACGACTTTAGATAATTCAGATGAATACAAAGAATATTTGAATACAATCATTCCAAAAACTCGAGTACTGTTTCGACTCATGCGAAAATATATTCAAGGTAAGTTCTCGGTGTATGATACAGTGGCTCATCTAGAACCTTTTCTTGTCTATACAGACGACATTACCTTTATGCAATACAAAGATATCATTCGCTTTCTACAAGAAAGAATATCTAAGTATAATACTCGATTTAAAGAGCGGTCACGTGATATGAAATTATTCAAGAATATTAAGGGTGGTGTAGAAGCGAATCATAAACAGTTATTAGATATTGTAGACAATTACGAATATGCGCGCGACATGGAAGAAAAGTATAACCCGTATGAAATGAAAATATCAAACTCAGAAATGTTGTGGAAAATGTTATCCGATGATAATGGTGAATTGTATGATACAATCGTTAGTCGTGGAAATGTTGATTTGATGATTCCTGAAAGCGTGAATAGTGTGATTAAAAAGCTCGAAGAAGAGCAGAAATTAACAAAAAAACAATTGTCTGAAGAAGAATCTAAAAATAAATGTAAATCCGTTGTGATTGCTAAGGAATATAAGAATAAAGAAGATATGCTGAACGACAATGATAAAATAATTTATTACGACAAGAAATATGACAATACACCTTATAGTATTTTAGATAAATATGAATCCCAACGATTAACTATGAATACAGACGATTTTTATGATTTGCTAGTTAATGAGGTTACCGAGAAATATAAATATCCATTATCGGAAGCGCCGTCAATCGCAACAAGTTTGATTAATAAACACAAAATTGTAAGAGATGACGAGTATGCGATTATATTCAGTACGAATGAAGAAAGGATGACTTATTTTAAGCGAGTTGATGGAAAATGGAAGGAGGACTCTAATATAAATAATATGAACATAGCAAATGAAGACATGTTCTGTAACCTACAAACGGATTGTATTGAGATTGAAAACAAATATAATACAATATGCGAGTCCTACGACATGAATAAAAAAGAGCTAACAGAAAACGCATTGAAAGACATGATAGGACAGTTTGATAACAAGTATGAGATAACACGCAATACGTTACTTTCCGAACTAGAAACGAACCAACAATATCGAATGGACGTATTTAATAAGTTAGAACAAATGCGTACAAACAATAACGAACAGTATAATAATGAGAAATATAAGATAGGATTGTTAGCAAGCGATAAAATAGTAGACAATGAGGTTTCGCCTTATATTGGTATCAGACAAGTCGTTCTAGGTCAAAGCAATTTCGTAAAAAAACAACAAGACATTGTTCAGTTTGCCATCAAGTATACGAGAGAAGCAAATGTATCTAATTCTACTTTTAATCAGAGTACTTCGGAAGATATCAACTGGAGATATTGTATTACAAGCGGAAGTAAATTGTTACCGAGTTTTATTTATACGTTGGCAGTTACTTATATTGAAAACCCGAACAATTATGATGCGAAAGTAGAGGAAATTATTCGTGTAAATGGCGCAGTTAGTGAGGATAATGAAGGCAATTGGGTAGATGAATCAAGTGGGTATGTGATTAAATCGCGTGAGTTTGATACAGAAGAAGGTTATGAAGATGGATTCAAAAAGAAAACTAGAGATATATTGGAACAGGATGCGGGCGATGCTCTTCTCTCCTCCAAAGAAAAATCAATAAAATATTCAACCCCAGAGAATAAGATGATTTATAACATCATTTCTTCTTTGTCTGGATTTATGGGTATCAATATGAATGACCAAGTAGAGTTCATAGTGAAAAATGTAGTCAATGTTCTTCATGGTGGTATACTTCCACTAGAAGAGGAGTATAAAGAGGTTGTCAAGGAACGATCCAAACAAGGGAAAAAGGTAATTCCTTATGAAACGCTGTACCATACCACATTATTGTACTTGACATTAGGGACGTTTTTAATTGGTATTCAAACGGCGGTTCCGTCTATAAAAACAAGAGCTACCTTTCCAGGATGTGTTCGTTCATTTACAGGCTACCCGTTTGAAGGAGTCGGTGATTTGACAGGGTTAAAATATTTGACATGTATTGCGTATAAAATAAGAAAAGAGACGATTGTTCCGTGGAATGTATTGATGCGACAAAAAGAGCAAAATATTGAAGAAAAAATCAAGGTTCATATTGACAATTATCTTCTAGAAATACCGGACATAAAACGTAGATTTGAGGAAAAAATAGAATATCTTGTATTAAATCCGGGAAGTGATATACCGGCAGAGTATGAACTAAGTAGATGGACTGGTTTCTTGCCTCCTCTAGTTCCACTGAAAATGAAGACATTGGAAAACATTACACAAGATTTCAAAACTTCGTTGTTAAGTCAACTGAAGTCCGGTAATACTGGTCAAAAAAATAAGATATCTGTCGTTTTGGCGAAAATCATATATTTCTCTCTAGGGGTTCAAGAACAGATTCAAAATGTACTTAATAAAAAGAAATGGTTACTATCAAACGCTTCTAACGAGCCCTTTTTGGAGAATGCTTGTTGTAATACAGATAATCAAGAGAACGTTATTCAGTACTTTATCAAAGAAGACAGTGAAATATTGTCTTACATAAACATAACCAAATATTTGAGTGAGATTATTCAGGATATACGTATTATTACACGTGCGCCTACATTGTATTGTCGTGAGAACTCGAAGATATTGTATGGTTCCATCAGTGACGAGTTTAGCGAACAAACTATTTATAAGGCATTTATAGAGTTTTGTCATTTCAATTCTCTCGTACCTATACCCGAAGATATTAAAGCTATTTGTGTCGAGAAACCGGAACGTTTCGCAAAAAATGACAGTGTTTTATATCAAATACAGAAATTAAAAGATGATGGTATTCAGTATACAAATGAGTCCTTTTTGCGTTTGTTACAACTTGTAAATCGCAATCATATTATACATGTGAATAATGAAGATTATGGGTATTCAGTGATTCAGTTATTGCGACGCAAAATAGAAGACATAAAAAATGATGAGAAAACTAAACAAGATGGAAAAGGAGAACTCTCCACTATCGAGGACGGACCTCAACATATAGATTCTACATTGATAGATAAACTAAATAAACTAATGGATACGTATGATATTGCCATTACTGAAGATACCGAAGAAATGCGAGATATCAAAAACTATCTGGCTATTCGCAATGAAGAACTACGTGGAGAGCTCATTGCCTTTTTACGCGAAAATATAAAACTTCCGAAAAATAAAATGAAAACTTTATTCAGTTTTATAACTAATTTCGCAAAATGGGGTGAAGGTGACAGCAACGGGTCAAAATTAACTGAAGATACCATGTTCAATCTTGTACAGTTCTTAAAGACCTCTTTATTGGACATTGGCAAGGTGTTTCCATATATTATTTTGAATAATGTGAACTACAATAATATGAACGTGCCCAAATATTTGGGACTATCGGACTTTGACCAGTTAGAAATAAAAGAAAAGGTGAGTAAATATTATGAAACATTGCGCAAACATTATAGTAAAAACATTCTTTTCAATGTTTTGAACCAGATTCATGACAAATACGATGTAATATTACAGATGGCTTCTCTCACTCCTTATTTGTCAAACATCGAATACGGAGAAAATAAACGACACTCTATTTTCGATAGTGTTGTAACCAAACTATTGATGGAGAATTACCTACTAATCATTTTGAATGCATATAAGGATATGGCTGAAAACAGGACCATGTTGTATAATACAACTGAGGAAGAAAATGTGAATGTAGACTTGGAAATAACTATAAACAATATAGAAGAGGGTGATAATGATCTGACAACAGTAGATAACATACAAGACAATGAAACTCATTTATTTACGGGAATAGACCGAGATATACAAATGGGAAATATCAAAGAACTAAAGGTAGAAGTGGCATCGTTATTGGTGTCTTATTTGAATATCATGAGAGAACACAAAAATATTGTAGACCCTGATTATAATGATATAATGGACATGGTATATAAATCCAAAGAATCTGAAAAAACTACATTTACAGATAGGTTAAAGGCGCTTACAGACGAAGAGAGAGACATAGATACTCTATTGAAAAAAAATAAACTGGGGGTCTGGAACAAAGGATTACAAAAGGGTCTTACTTCGTATGTGAAAGATATAGATGAGGCGGAAATAGATCAAATGAATAAACTTGTTGAGGCCGAAAACAAGATGAGGAAAAATAAGGAAACAACAGATACAAACATCAATCAATATTTAGACGATTATTTAGAGAGAGAAGACGATATAGCTGAAATAGAACAAGAAGTGAATGATTTATCAACATATCTTGGAGAAGATGCTGGAGGCAATTATGATGGAGATGAAGTGGAAGATTACAATGATTATATGTAATACGACGAGTAGACTATTATGATTTAGGGTGTTTCCATTTGAAATGGTGATAACATATAGTGATTGTTTTTGGATGATATATTTATTGAGAAAAGAATATAATTATTGTATGTAAATATAATATATGAAACGATCTTATATTATAAAAAATCAAACCTATGTAGCCATCATCATGTTTTTAGCTATTTATAGTGCAATTCAGATAGCACAACCTGCGTGTTTATACAATGATGATGGCAGTATTCGCCAATTCGGTGTGGGATATCGCAATAAGACCATTTTTCCCATGTGGTTAATGTCTCTTGTTTTAGGAATATTATGTTATTTGTTTGTTGTAATGTATTCACATTAGATAAAAAGCAAGCATTCTTTTCAGAATCATATACAATGATTATATTGTATATGTTTTAGCGCTAGCTTTTTTGGCTTGTTCAGTCGAGGCTGATTGAGCCTTCTGGAAATCCTGTTGTTTTTCTTTCATTCCTGTTAAATTATTTTTACAACCTCGCGATATTATTTGGTATTGGGTAATAGCAATTAATAATAGCGCAGTGTAAACAAACCACATCCCTTCTCCTATATTGTCACGCAATCCAACAATATTCAACAATTGTTCTTTCAAACCTTGTGACGCATTATCATCCTGATATTTCTGTTTCATCATAGGAGTAATCATTTTCCAGTATTCATTGAAGTTTGATGGAACAATTTGATTAATCATCACAGATAAATCTCCAAACATTTTAAGCATTGTATCCGCAGTGGCTTTTAACGCATCCTTTTTCGTAGTATCTCCGCTTGTCGCTTCATCTATTTGAGTATCTAGTTCCACATTCACAAGTAACTCAGACAAAACCTTTTTGGCTGATCCAGCTACTACATAATATCCAATTACATTGGAAAACGCAGATTTAAATCCTGGAAAAAAGTTTACCACCGCAATAACTGCGCCAAAAATAATCACCCAAGGTATGATCGTAATTAGTAAAGCAGAACCAATATTATTCACTACACTGCCTCCGCAAGTCTTAATTAACATGAAAATATTAATCGCAATTTGCGAAACCACTACTATAAAAAAGTATATACTGAGCATTTTATATCGACGCAAAACATGTGTTCTCATGGTGTTCGCATCTGCTAAAATACCAAGCGTTAGTTTAGGATTCATAACAACATAAAAGAAGATAGTTGCCATGAAAAAGGCAGATATGGAAATAAGTGTGCTATTCATATAATTAGTAGTTAGATTTTTTATTATTTGTTCTATTTTATTATAAACTTATTTATAAAATATAAGAAGCACCATCAATTAAGAATCTAATGAGGCCACTTTTAACTGAACCTGGAGTAAAATATTTTTTAAGCGAAACCCTCTCTAAATGTAAAGAATACAAAACCATATACTATAATAACCTGTTCAATATTGGGGTTTGTATTTTATTTTTTATATGTTTAGGATTAATGTTATTATATAAATACAAGGGCAGGCTAACCCCTAGTGAAAAAGCAATTAAAGAGCGAGAAAAACAACAATATATATTATCTAAAATTAAAAACTACCAATCTGCTAAAAAAATCTCACAAGAAGCGTTAATCACTGGATTACCTTCATGGGAAAACTTGTAGTCCGAATCCCATTGTTTAGATTACCCGTATTGATTTGTAAAAATTAAAATATACAAAATATATATGGATAAAAGTAAGACATTAGACTTTCAAGAAGCAGTAAACATATATTATAAAATGAAATCTCAATATGAAAACAATATTTCTAAAATAAAACGGAGTATTTTAGAAGCACCAGACAAATCTGTAAAAGAAAAAAGAGGGATGTTCCAAAAAAAGAAAATCAAATGTTTGAATTGTAAACGTCCTGTAGGAACCAACTTCATGACAACTGTCACTAACGGAAGCAGAATATTAGTAGCAGTATGTGGAGACCGCACCGATCCATGTCCCTTAAAAATAAGATTAAATATGGGAAAGGTTGTTCTGATCCCCGATAATATAAATAAAATAAAAAAAGAAATGGACATTTATAAACGACAGGTGATTATGGAGAAGAACGACCTGATATTTGGATATATTAATGACAATGTAGCAATCGAGTTGTTTGAAAAGCTCAACAATAGAATTACACAGTTGACTGCGGAATATAGATTGTTCGTGGAGGAATATATGGATACGGTAGACAATGAAGAGAAAAAGAAAGAATTAGAAGAAAACCAGAAATTATTCTATAATAATGTTTTGTCTTTCAAAGATATCATTAGAAAATATGAGGAATCTACAAATTCTCAGTTAGTCAATGACGCACTTGTTCTGTATACGGATAGTCTAGTTCCTTTATCTAGCGATATTCGTAAACTGTTATATTCATATGTAGATGTAGAGTATGATGAGGTAACCAAAGTGTATAGAATGATAACTGTCTCAAATGAAATAGAAGAGTTCGAATATAATTTAGGCGTAAGTGAAAACTCTGATTCAATCGAATCGTTTGTTGTTGGAATGAAAAAACAGGCTCGCAATCAAACCTTAAAAAGGGGTAATCTAAATGAACTAACCCAATTAAATCAATCTAGTAAAAAAACCCGAAAGCGTCGAAAACTAGTTCTGATTGAAAACGAAGAGGAAGATGGAGGAGAAGAAGCCGACGAAGACAGAAAACAAGAAGAAGAACTACAGCGTAATAAGAACGTAGTAGATATAGTGAAAAATAGTAGTAATATGATGACCCGTGAAGAAAATAAAACAGCAAATATAAATAATGATTATATTGACTCTGACGACGAAGAAATTAAACAACTTGAACAACAAGAACAACCCATGAACACACCTATCACATTTATAAGAGACGAAACCAAAATAGAAGATAATAATACTGGTGACGACGATAACGACGACAAAGATAAATATAAAGTTCAATTAGTGGATGATACTAGTAGTAAAAAATCGTCATCTGATGTATCTGACCTAGGTATCATACCCCCAGAAGAATTACCATCAATCGGTAATCGTGTTCAAAACGACAGTAGTTCCTCCGACATGATGGTCAAGCCGCCTCCGCCTAAAGAACCTTATAGTACAGATTCTAGTGAAAGTGTATAGATATACCAATACAAGTGATACCAAGATTTTGGATAGATATATGTAATATTATATGTATAGTATAGTATAGTATAGCGTCCAATATATGTTTTTCAAATACCTGTCTTTCCCAGTTTTTTTTATGAGTTTTGTAATCGGATTGTTAGTAGTGTATTTATGGGGACCCGAAGTGAAAAAAATAGTAGTCTATCCTACTCCCGATAATGTCGGTAAAGTTCACTACAAAGACAAAGCCGATATTTGTTATGAATATACTGCTAATGAACTGAAATGTCCTGACGAAAAGGATAAAATAAAAGAAATCCCTATTCAAGAATAGTATAATCTTTAGATACTATATAAGTTCGAATACAAATAAATGGCAGCAGTAGATAAATTATTACATACTGCGAACGGTAAATATATTATGTCGGCATTGCTTGGATTTGGACTGGCCACTTTTTTCAAAACAGTCTGTAATGGGAAAAATTGTATCGAGTTTTATGCTCCGAGTTTAGAAAAAATCAAAGAGGAAACATTTATTCATAATTCTAAATGTTATAATTTTAACACAATGACAACAACGTGTCGTTCTAAAAAACCCTATGTAACATTTGAATAATTTAAATTTTATATTTCTGCGTAAATATTAAAAATCATCATTCTTTATACTATTTATATGTCGGATACAACTAGTATAACTTCTTTACCTACAAATCCTAGTGGAGGAGGTGATTTAGGAGGTAATATTACCATTTCTACAAATGAACATAGTATTCCTAATTCAACAACAGCACCAGCACCTGGTAGTAATGTAGGTGCAATAGACGATAAACAAATGTCGCTCGATGAAGCTACTATTCAACAAATAGTTTCAGGGTTACAACATGCGGGACAGGGTGGTGCTACACAACTGGCTTCCCGAGATATACCACAGAATACGAATGATATTAGTCAAGATCCTCAAGCTCAAAATGATTATATCGCACCTGCTTCAACTAATGATTATATTACCGAGCAAGAAAATAACATTGATATTCTTCACCAGTATGAAAATCAAGAAAACTCGTATAATAACCTGGACAAGTTATACGATGAAATCCAAGTACCTATATTAATAGCCGTCCTTTATTTTTTGTTTCAGATGCCTGTTGTTAGGAAAACGCTACTCAAGTTCTTCCCGATTTTGTTTTCCATGGATGGAAATATGAAGTTGAACGGATATTTATTTACCAGCGTGTTGTTTGGAATGTTATACTATATGCTATTCAAAGTAAGCAACCATTTCGGTAAGTTTTAGACCGTAATCTGTATGTTTGTTCGTGTAAAAAATAATCTTATTTATCAATAACAAATAGAATTATTTATAACCTCGTTGATGGAAACTTATATTAATAAATTAATAGAAGTGTTGCCTGACAAGATACTCAACCAAAAACAACCAGTACACATTGATTTAATATTAGATGGTGGAGCTTTTAATGGAAGTTATTTAATAGGAGCGTTAATGTTTCTCAAAGAAATGGAGGACAGAAAATATATAAAGGTAGATACAATCTCTGCGTGTAGCGTAAGTACATTATGTGGTTTACTGTACTTTACGGATAAATTAGAATATGGTGTAGATATGTATCATCAAAGTCTATGTCATGTAAAAACAAATCACAACTTAAATATTATTGACATTTATTTTGAGAGAATGCGTCCTTTATTAACCCAAGAGTTGTTACAAGGATTGTCCAAAAAATTATATTGTTCTTATTATAACGTGAAAACACGTCGTAAAATTATAAAATCTACGTATACAAATGCGGATGATCTACACGAAACAATGAAACGTTCGAGTTTTTTACCATATATCATTAATGGGAAAATGATATATAAGAATAAATATATTGATGGGATTACTCCTTATAAATTACCCATTCGAAATAATAAACAAAGATTGTATATTGATTTATTTGGATGGGGTAAAATAACAGACAGTATTTCTGTGAAAAATGAAAAAAATAACTTTCATCGAATATTAAAAGGCGCTTTAGATACACAATTGTTTTTTATGAAAGGAAGTTCCACGTCCATGTGTCGTTATTTGTCGAAATGGTCAGATTATAATGTATATGACACTCTATTTATAAAATGTGTAATAGAATGGTTTGTAATATATTATATCTATCTTGTTTCTTCGTTTGAGAAAATGATAATAAATAAAAACAAATATCCTGGTATTTATTTACTCTATAAAAAGTTTATAAACTTCGGAAAACTTCAGTTTATTAATTATATTTGTCTTTCGTGAACAATGCCGTTATCAAGAATCATAACAAGTGAGCAAAACGGTTTTTTTCTTTACGTGTTGATTTGTTTTTTTTATTGCCTTTGGGGAGTTTTTTTTTTATTTTCTTTGTTTTTTGTTTAAGTGTTTTTCCTTTGACACCTTTGACTCCTTTGTGTGACTTTTCTCTCTTTTTTCCTCTCTCTTTTTTTTCTTTCTCTTTTATTCTAGATTGTTTGTTTTCTTCTTCTCGTTTTGATTGTTCCGCCGGACGAAACCGTAAAAACCATTCTTCAAACTCGGCACTACGTCTATCTTTTTTTAATTCTTCAAACTTGCGGGTTTTTTCTGCGCGCATTTCCTCAATAGTTTCTTGATGACCATAACAATTCAAACTAAACCGTTTCAACACCCCTTTCTGTTGTAATTTATTTTTTTCTTGAACTTTATACAAATATTCGGCCATACAAATTATTCTCTCGTCGTCATAATAACTTCTTCCAGAATACAAAAAGGCCAGGTAAAAGCTTAACATGGTATCTATAGTAGCAATCTTTAGTTTTTCATTATGAATATTAACTATATTATAACTATGACAAGCAATCGGTTGATAGATGAACGCAACAGTGTCACTATTCCCTATTATTATTTGGTAATGAGGAGCCACAATCTCACCAATTGAATTATGTTTTACAATTTTTACATCTTTAATGCCATTATCTTTCAATCGTTCCTTTACAATTGTGGCTGTCTTATGTGGCTCCTCGGATAACACATCAAAATCCGGGGTTTGAACTATTTTTTCACGTAAATATTTAGGCATGTAATGACGATACATGGACATCGCATACCCGCCGAAAAAAACAACCCCCTGGTCAATAAATGTATCACGAAGTGTATCATATATTTTCCGTTTATCTGTATCATCTGTAATAGTTTCCATTTCTCTCTGGAAGTCACCTGTATTACATTTATCGCCTTTTAAAGGATGATGTTTATTCAACAATGTTAGACGTTTCAGAACCTTTTCCCATCTACTAACATCCCCAGATGGCCTAGACAACTCCAGATACATTGACATACGTAAATAATTGGGAGAACAGTATAATATACCAGCAACACTGATTGCGGTTTCTTTCAATGTCTTGAAAATATCCTTATGTAATTGTGTGATATCAGCCATACCAATAAAATTAACAAATACTTTGTATGTACCATGATGTTGTCCCGATTTCGCTTCGACTTCTTCAAATCCTTCTTTAAAATAAATATCGGCTAATTCTTTCGCATCTGCTAACGCATTTGTGCTAAAAAAATCATAATCCGCAATTTCAGTGTCCTTGTTATAAAACTGGTCTTGTTTAGGTAAAATAGCGTTAATAGCAGTCCCTCCGTAACATATTAATTTTTTTCGTCGTATAAAGTTTTCCACAATAGATATCATTTTTTTCACATCAGGTGAGTTGACAATCGTTTTTCCTTGTTTTTCTTCTGCTTGGTCCACAGCAGTTCTTAATATCGCAAGTTCACAATCTTGAAATGTCATACCTCTATCACATAGTTTATTAGTCATAATATTTGATACGTATATAATAATAATAGACAAAATAAATCTCGTGAACATTATTATTATAATTTAGGTTTGAATGGCCAATCCAGGAATCACTGTACTGTTTGTGCGTGTTGCAAAAGACAGTGTCGGATTTTGGGGGGTAGGATCAGGTATAACTGTCGGAATATCTCGTAAGTGTTCTGGCTTCAAAACAAAAGAGCTACCATTTGTACAGAAGAAATCGATAGTATCTTCTAAATGAACATCCTTTGTCTGATATTTCATCGCAATCATTTGGCATCCAGATTCTCTGCCAATAATTCCACTAGGATTTGATGGGTCCGCAATACCTTTATCGGGTGTAACAAAACTCATCGCACGTTTGTTATAGGTCTGTAGTTCTTGTAAATCAGGTGTATTTTTCACATCATAATCTGTTAATTCTCGCATGAATACTGAATTGCTCGTCATGTTTACGTATTCGTCGACTTCTGTATCCGCAAATGTGTCATTACTCTTGTCGGCAATAATCACAATTTTCTTCATAAACTCTTTCAATAGTGAGTTTCCAAGGTTATTTCCATTCATTTCATAGCTGTATTTAGGTCCTAACAAATAGTCATTGAATTGTTTGAATATGTTTACTAAATTACCATACATAGTTTGATTCGTACTTTTGAAACGTAAATGAATAATAATAGGGTCATTCGGATTTGGAACCATTTCACCCGCAAAAGCGTAATATACAAGTGTTTTCATGACATCTAAAAAGGGAACAGTATTGTATGTACCCTTAATATGATAATTATCGGTGGTGGAAGAAGATACCACAGGAAGATCATCTATCGAATAAATGGCAAAGTCTAAACCTCTTACACCTTGACGCAGTATTTCTTTAAGGGCACACAACGATACATAACCGTCTTGGTAAGGACCAGTATTACACGCGTTATATGCTGTTTGTATATAATAATTTAACAATGGATACTGGAAGTTTTCATTTTCTACATTCACTGAATTGATACACGATTTTCTCCCATTTGGATAGAGTGCTTCCATAGTATCGCATCCTGGGGTATCCGAGTCGGAACCTTTATTTGTCATTCCTTCTGACATACGTCGATTATAACGATAATAAATATATTGAATGCTAATGATAACTAGGAATAAACCGAATATAATAAGTAGTATTTTGCGATTTTGGTTGTTTATCATATTATTTACTAGATTAATTACTATAATAATATAATATATTTATTATTGAATTAAATATAAATGTCTATATATATTAACTAAACATATGGCAGGTGGACTATTACAATTAGTAAGTGAAGGCCAACAAAATATATTATTAAATGGAAATCCTAGTAAAACATTTTTTAAAACAACATTCGCAAAATACACTAACTTCGCTCTACAAAAGTTCCGAGTTGATTTTGATGGTTCTAAAACGTTGCGTTTATCCGAAGAATCCAAGTTCACATTCAAAATACCTCGATATGCGGATTTATTGATGGATTGTTATTTGTCAATTGACTTACCTAATATATGGTCTCCTATTGTTCCTCCTTTAACAGACCCGGAATCAACCGCCAATAATACTGGTGGCTGGATACCTTATGAATATCGATGGATTGATAACTTGGGTGCGCAGATGATATCTAATATTACTATTACGTGTGGCAATCAAACAATCCAGGAGTTTTCAGGTGCGTATTTGTTAGCCATGGTTCAACGCGACTATTCTGACACAAAGAAGAAATTATTCGACAAAATGATAGGTAATGTTCCAGAGCTGAATAGTCCTGGGAACTCTGGCGCTCGTGTAAATACTTATCCGAATGCATTATATAGCACAAATCCCACTGGTTCCGAACCTTCTATTCGCGGAAGAACACTATATGTTCCATTGAACGCATGGTTCAACTTGAAAAGTCAAATGGCGTTTCCACTCATCGCGCTTCAGTATAATGAACTTCATATCAATGTGACCATGCGCCCTATTCAGGAATTATTTAAGATTCGTGATGTATATGACAGAGAAAACAACTATCCTTATATTGCGCCTAATTTCAATCAATATTATATGCAGTTTCATCGTTTCCTTCAGTCTCCGCCAGACACAGAACTTACGAGTACATCCTATACAGATACTCGTACTCAATGGAACGCAGACATTCATTTGAATTGTACCTATTGTTTTTTGTCCAATCAAGAATCTCGGTTGTTTGCTTTACAGGAGCAGAATTATTTATTTAAACAAGTACGAGAAAAGATTTATTACAATGTAACTGGAGCAAATAAAATAGACCTCGAGAGTTTAGGAATGATTTCTAGTTTTCTTTTTTATTTTCAGCGAAGTGATGCCAACTTACGTAACGAATGGAGTAATTATACGAACTGGCCCTACGATTATTTACCGTACGATATTGAACCCGCATCGACTTATTCATCTACAATATCGAATCCAGAAGCCTATCCAATTGTTAGAACCAACCCGGATGGAAGCACCGTTCCACTATATATTGGTCCTGGCGTAAATGCCAATGGAACCATGACTGGATGGTTTACTACCGGTATATACAATATAGAAAACGTGAAAAATATTCTACTCGATATGGCCATCATCTTAGATGGTTCTTATAGAGAAAATACCCAACCAGTAGGAGTATATGATTATATTGAGAAATATACCCGAACTGCTGGAAATGCCCCTGATGGATTATATTGTTATAATTTCGGAATAAACTCTTCACCGTTTGATTTACAACCTTCTGGAGCAATTAATATGAGTGTTTTTCGCAATGTTGAACTGGAGTTTAATACAGTCATTCCTTCTTTGGACCCTTTAGCCCAGTCTATTGTTATATGTGACCCAGCAAGTGGTAACCCTGTAGGCATTAATAAACCGACATGGAGGATATACGATTACAACTTTAATTTATATATGTTTGAAGAACGGTATAACATGGTGAAGTTTATTGGTGGCAATGCTGGTCTTGTTTATGCTACATAATGACAAGACGTTTTGGAAATCTATAGTATATTATATAATAAAAAAAAAAAAATTGAATATATGTTATTACCTGGAGTAATAACATATATTTGTGACTATTCGTTCTCTAATTCATAAAATGTCAAGAACAGAACAAATACGTATTGAATGCGACCAACGTTATCTATCACTTACATCAAAACAGCTGGAAGAACGATATTGGAAACTCAATGAGAATAATGACTTTCCTAAAGAGATCAATCATCCTGACAATTCGGGATTTTTAGGTAGAGGTTTTTACATATCTTGGAATAGAGGAAGTGTTGAAAATAAACCATCTAGAATGTTTGATACTGTAATGAAGATACAATTAGGCAATCAGTATGATATATGGAAGGAACATTCCGAGCAGATATTTTTTGAAAATGTTCATCGGGTATTACATATAGATACTCAAAACAACTCGGAAGAACTCTAATCGAATATATTTCTCAAAAGATGTATTACTTCTTTTTATTTTTGGTTTCCTTATCAATAACAATAATAGAACGCATTTTTTTTCCTAAAAATGGCCACAATACATTTATCATCGCTTGAACATGCCAGGTATAGTTCATAATTTTGATTTCTACTAAAGATTCACCATGTTTCTCATTGATTAATTTAATGATACCATAAGCTAGACTAGTTTGACAGGCATGTCTCTCATCAAAACCATCACAATCAAATACCCACCGCCATTTTTTGTCCTTCTTTTCTTGTGTCAATACTTTATCATAATATCCAAGGATTGCTTTGTGGTCCTTACTATTCGATGATTTAGCTGGACACGTATAGTAAGTCAATACATCACCACGTTCCATTATTTTAGAAAAAGAGTATTTCGTGGCGTCACTCATTTCAGTAGGTTTTTGTAGTTCACACATTCCTCTTTACACAATATAATTTTACTAAATATATTATATTGGTAATACAAACAATAACTAACTAATATAAATAGTATTATTTAATAGTATTCAGATGAATAAGACTGAGCAATTACAAACGATTGCGAAGATTTGCACCTCCGGAAAGGGGATTCTCGCTGCAGACGAAAGCTCTGGAACCATTGGAAAACGTTTCAATAGTATTCAATTAACAAATACCCATGAAAATCGATATGCTTATCGTAACATGTTATTCACAACACCATCTCTGAATAAACACATTAGCGGCGTGATTACTTTTGAAGAGACCTTACTTGATGTAGGTCCTGATGGTCAACGGTTGATTCAACCTTTGTTGGACGCCGATATCGTCGTTGGTATTAAGGTAGATAAGGGTGTAAAGTCATTATATGGAACACACGACGAAACGGTTACTCAAGGCATGGATGATTTGGATGTTCGCTGTAAACAATATTACGATGCGGGAGCCCGATTTGCGAAATGGCGCGCTGTTTTAAAAGTGGACATGGATAAAAATCTCCCTTCCGAACTGTCTATTCATGAAAATGCAGTGACTCTAGCGCGTTATGCCTCCATTAGTCAAAATAATGGATTAGTTCCCATTGTAGAACCTGAAATACTGATGGATGGAACCCATAGTATGGAACAATCCCACGAAGTTGCGGTCAATGTATTGAGTCAGGTCTATCGCGAGTTAGTCAGACATCACGTGGATATTGAATGTACATTATTGAAGCCCAATATGATACGTCCAGGTGTGTCGTCAGGGGAAGCGCTTGACTGTGTTCGATTAGGAGAACTTACTGTGAACGCATTACAGCAAGCAGTTCCGGTCAGTATGCCAGGTGTCGTATTTTTGTCTGGCGGAATGTCAGAAATCGAAGCGAGTATTGCTCTGAACGAGATTAACAAAGTAGAGGGTCTTCGTCCATGGTATCTAACATTTTCTTATGGAAGAGCACTTCAATCAAGTGTCATGGAAATATGGAAAGGCGATGAAGCAAACGTAGATGCGGCTCAAAATATGTTACTACATCGCGCAAATGCCAATGGACTTGCGGCTATTGGAGAATATGTTGATGAAGAAAATACTGGTAAATCACTACATGAAACAAATTATGTATATTAACATTAGCATTCGCATTATTAGGTGTGTATGTAATAGAATATATGTGCGTAAAAAAACGAGCGAACAAAAACTTAAATATTATATGTCAATCTGGTTTAAATATAAAACCGGATTATCATAAAGTAAAAAATATTATAAAATGGAAAAAATACACACAAATGGTGTAGATATCATACCAGATGATATTGATATTAAAAACATATATGAAAGAGAAGTATCATTTCATACACTCCATAATTATTTAGATTCTTGCTACGAGAATAGAAACGATTTATCCCATGAAAAGGGTATTTATGTTTATGGGAAATCTGGAGTAGGAAAAACACATTTTGTAATATCGTCTTTGAAAAAACTAAACTACGATGTAATTTACTATGATGCTGGAGACATAAGAAATAAAAATGTAATTGAAAACCTTACAAAACGAAATATGTCCACTCACAATGTTCTTAGTTTGTTCAAAAAAGAAAAAAAACGAATTGTCATTGTTATGGATGAAATTGACGGTATGAATACGGGAGACAAAGGTGGAATCAATTCTCTCATCAAACTAATACGACCAAAGAAAACAAAAAAACAACGAAAGGAAGATACTACTTCGTGTCCAGTCATATGTATTGGAGATTATTGTACCGAAAAAAAAATCAAAGAACTCATGAATGTATGTAAACCATTAGAAATATCCGTTCCTCTCAACTCAGAAATAAGTAAAATAGTAAAACAAGTTATGCCAAAATTAAATGATATACAACACGAACAAGTAATTACTTTTATTCAATCTGACTTGCGTAAACTACATTTATTATACACATTATATTGCGACAATCCTAGTATCATTCTAGATGATACTAGTGAATTTCTGAATATATTTCACACAAAAAATTATAATGAAGATTCTAAAAAAATTACGAAAGAAATTATATACAAAGAAAAAAAAATGGGTCAACACAATGAGGTCATGAATGAGGCCGATCGAACTATCGTGGCGTTATTATGGCATGAAAATATAATAGATGTCATTTCTAAGATACCCAATACCGAAGCCATTCCTTTGTATTTAGAAATATTGAATAATACTTGTTTTGCTGATTATATTGATAGAATTACATTTCAAAAACAAATTTGGCAATTCAATGAAATGAGTTCTTTGATTAAAACCTTTAAAACAAATCATATTATACATCAACATACACGCAATAAGCATACATTAAAACCAATATCCGAAATACGTTTTACAAAAATATTAACAAAATATTCCACAGAATATAATAATTCAGTTTTTATTCAAAACTTGTGCCAGCTGTTGGATATGGACAAAAAAGATATTTATTCATTTTTTACCAAAATATTACAAGAACACGATGAAAATATTATCAACATATTACACGAAGATTATGACATTAATCAACTTGATATCAACCGAATGGAAAAATATTTAACAAAATACAGCATCTCAGAATGATGACATGGTTAGTATGATTTATCCCATCACATGATTTTTCTATAACTACTATAACTACTATATGATATCATATGACACATATGATATTATATTAGATTTTTTTTCATATTACCCAATTATGAATTATACGACGGTGGCATGTTGGTTACAAAATCTCCAGTCAATGTATATTTGTTTGTATACTTTACATAATTATTGACCCTAGGATTTTCTCTTTTGGCAAATAGTTCCATACCAATATTATAAGGATACGTCCATGTACTGTGACCTTTGTTATAATGAGGCGGAATACTATTTTGATTTTTCTCTATTTGTGAAGCATTTTTTACCAAACTCGTTTCTAGATTGTTCTGTAAAGGAGTAATATTATCATTTTCACTAGTTTCACCTCGATAATTATTTTTTACATCACTACTGTTGTAACCCAGATATTTTTTTTGTGAAGGCTCTGGTTTGTTTCCATTATTATTGATACAACCTTTACAGTCCGTATCTTTAACGCATTGGTTACCTGTATTTTCACAGGTTCCAATCGGACCACATACATTTTTACAGGGAACATATGTTGTTGTGATGGGCAAGTCGATATTTTGGTTTGTTAGTGGTTTTAGTCCTTCTACGACATCATTATTTAGTTTGGTTACCCAAAAATACATCGATATTCCAATTATGACTAAAATGAACAGAATAGACTTCTTATCAAATATACAATTCATAGTAGAACGAATACAACTACTATACATGTATAAAATAATTTGAACTGGATGACTATTTTTATGATTTGTTATGATATTTCACGAAAAATGTAATTTGGATTGATATCAAAAAATATAATATTGAATTATAGTAATACAAACTATTCACTTTTAATTATTATCTATGAATCTAAACAATCCCTTAGGTAAAGTAAGTAGTAAAAGTAGTAGTCTATTGGGAAAAGGATCAAGTGAATCAAAACCTACAATTATACAAATGAAAAAATCGGGACAAAAAGGAGTAAATGAATCAAAAAAATATGATATTAAAGGATTTGTTGTTGCTATTCTTAAAAAAGTCGTTACGGCTATCGTATTATTTATTATTGGGGGAGTTGTCATATATTCATCAAGGGTTGCACAAGCCAACATTTTGCCAGTATGTAGAGATAAACAACCATTTACTAGCATAAAAACGAAAATAAAGGAAACGATTGTAGATTTTAATTCAATTGAGGTTACCAATGATGAAGGAGAAATCAACTTGGCTAAAAGTAAGTCTACTAAAATAGTATTTCCACTCGACGAAAACATGACAATGATGAATAAAAATCGTTTCTTTCATTATTTGAAATTAATGACGAACCCGAATAACTCTATTTCCAATCCTGTCTTTAATTTTTTAGGAACCATTATGACGATGGCCGTTCAATATCATTTTATATTGACTACTAAGATGTATAATTATGTCAATATCACTCTACCTGACTGGGCAAAAGTCATCTTCTCACCTTTCATTTATTTATTCATATTGGTAGTTGTCCCAGTATATAATATGTGGAACTTGATACAACAATGGTTTTTCAACTTGCCTTTATTATATGGTAAAAAAGTCAGTAAGATGATGTCATCGGATCCATCAAAATCGAAAAAGTGGGATAGCAGTCCATTCTTCTTCTTTACTTTAGATGCTATTCTGCCATTCTGGATTTCAATACTGGCTCTATTCAGTGGTATATTGCCAATTATATGTATGGCTCTCTCGTTGATTATTGGTATATTGTTTTCTATCATCCCTTATAGTGTATTTATCAAGGGAGAATATGCTAATGACCGAAGCAAAAAATACGGAATCTTTAAAACCATTATCGACCTATTCAAAAATAAGTTTTGGATTTTCATCTATTTTATATCTCTATACTTGATTGTAGATGCGAATAAATTCTTTGGAACAATGGGTGGAGTAATATCATTCGTAGTTTGTTTATTTTTATTCATGTTTACAACACTATACGATACTAACAAGGTGAGTCCATCATCCATGCTTACAAGTGGAGTTGCTGGAGTTGAACAACAAAAAAGAACATGTAGTTCTTTTATGGATTTGTTTTCATTTGTATATGAACTATACGATGTTTTAACTTGCGCGCCTGGAGATACACCACAAGATACCGCAAGTACAAATGTAAAGGCACCTCTTCCTCCACCGCCTGCCAAAACTGATGTATCTACCACACCAATCACACCTACGATGGCGACGACAACACCCGCGAGTGCAAATGTGACCTCGACTAAGACACCTCTTCCTCCACCGCCTGCCAAAACTGTTGTATCTACAACACCAGTCGCACCTACGACGGCGACGACACCTGCGATCGCGAATGTGACCTCGGCTAAGGCACCTGTAACAAAAGCTATTGCAAAAAAATAATATATAAAAACTTTTCCGATAGTGTAAAACAGAACCAATAAATATAATTATATCATGTTAATCAATATAAAAATTATTATATTTATATTGATATATAGTATAAATGGAATTAGTCGAAAAAAAATATGTACGTAGAAATATTATTTCGTTGAAAGAAACTTACCCAAGTGAGTTTGGTCGTTTTATTCATGCATTAAGAAATCTTCAATTGTCAGATGATTGGTCTAGAATATGTGGTATTCATGGAAATACATTTAAACCAGATGATAAAGGTGTAAAATGTCCAACTGACCCAGCAATTGTTGAAAAAATTGGAAACACACCAGATGAACCATTTTATTGTGCTCATAGTCAAACCAAGTTTGCTGTTTTTCATACAGTTTATATTTATCAGTTTGAATTATTATTGAATAAATATAATACTTCGAACGGTGATAATTATATAACTTTACCTTACTTATTTTTAGAAAATAATGGTACTGATTACTCTTTTATGAACGAAACAAATATAACAATTTTATTTGATAATCAAGAAATAACAATTGAAAATCCATTAGCACCCCAGAATGTGTATTATTTTGATACAAAAGGAGAAAAAAAAACTGTACAAAGAAATGGATCTCTAACACCTAAAAACTTAACAGAAATACAAAAATTGGATGTAATAAACAAAGAGCTTAACAATGTTTTGTATGCGGAAAGATATCCTACTTTTAGTTCAAATACGTTATTTAATAATATATTACACCTTTGCACATTTAAAACGCCGATTTTCTTAAAAGTTTTTATTTTATTTCCTGAATATAATAAAAAATTGATTTATAATTTCATAATTATATTATTACATAACTTATATGAACTTTATCAAATGAACCAAACTAACGGATATATTTATGTTAGAAATCATCCATCGTATGATGTTGATGATGCGTGTAAAATGGGTAAAGCAAATAATATTCCTGAAAGGGATACACAATATGCTACTGGTGAGATTAAGAGAGGATATTTTGAAGCGGTGTTTGAAGTTCCTATTGAAAAAATGGGAATTGTTGAACGCTTATTACAAAATGAGTTTCGTGAATTAAATGTTAAATATGATGCTGGAACTGAATTTTACAAAAAAAAAATTATTACTCTTATTGAACCTTATCTAATTATACTTGGAATTAAATATAAAAAATTATCCAAACAAGAAATTAGTGATTTAGTAAGATGCAACAGAGTAAGAAAAACTATCAAAAAAATAAATATTCAATCATTAATTCATATACTAAAATCCAAGAGAACAAACAAACAAATTGTTTCCTACATACCAAGAAACGACCAAACTATTATTATTGGAAAGTCAGTTATACATTTTCAACAATACGATAAAGGTATGCTTATATTAATGTGTGGAGTAGGAAAAACTCTAATTTCATTATGGATTACACAAGAACTAAACTCAAATACTATTCTTATTGGTGTTCCTAATAAATTATTATTGAAACAATGGGAAGAAGTTATTTGTGTTTTGTTTCAAAGTGTTCCGTATTTAATTGTTTCAGGTGGTGTAGATACTGAAAATATAATGCGATTTTTAGAAAATAATCAAAAAAAATGTATTGTAATAACTACATATTCATCGGCACATAAAGTATATACTGCAACACAAGATACGAGATTTGTATTTGGTATGAAAATATTAGACGAGGTTCATCATTTAACTACAAATAATATGCGTTTAGCACACACTACAAAAAAATATATTCAAATGTTAAACATTCCATCTGTAAAACAATTATCATTAACTGCTACACTTAAACAATTGGAAAGTATGTGCGATGATGGTATTGTAGTTTCAAATGATAATGTTGAATATTTTGGAGAAATAATTGATAGAAAATGTTTGCTATGGGCGATTAATGAAAATATTATTTGTGATTATGTTATTCAAACCATTATTACAAATGAAGAACAATTAGAACAACAATTATCAAGATTTCATATTATAGAAGAAAATGACAAGAGGTTGTTTTTGAGTGCGTTTGCATCTTTGAAAAGCATATTTGACGGACATTCACATCATTTATTGATATATTCAAATAACAAGGATAATTCGTTGAAATTAATTCAATATATAAAAATGCTGTTAGATGATAGTTACTTTGATATACCTGATTTGTATTATTCAAATTACCATAGTGAAATGAAATCAAAAGACCAAAAAGAAATAATAAATAATTTTGAAAAGGCGAAGTTTGGAATAATTACTTGTGTCTATTGTTTGGGCGAAGGATGGGATTTTCCATTATTGGATGGTGTTGTATTTGCTGAAAATATGACATCAAATATCCGTATCGTTCAATCGGCATTAAGAGCAAGTAGAAAAAACAAAAATGATATAAATAAAAAAACCAAAATCATCTTACCAATTTTGAATAGAGATGACTGGTTAGAAAATAATGAAAATCCTGATTTGAAAAAGGTAAGAGAAGTTATTTACCAAATGGGTTTAGAAGATGAAACTATTACTCAAAAAATCAAGGTGTTTAGAATTGAGATTGAAAAACAGAAACCAAAACCAAGAGAAAAAGAAGAAAGAGAAATGATTGATGAGTTTGGTGAATATGACGATGAATTAACACAAAAATTAAGATTAAAAACAATAAAAAGAACTGCACTTGCTACAACATATGAAAAAGCAAGAAAAATAATTGCTGATAAAAATATAAAAAGTAAAGAAAGTTATTATGAATTATGTGAAAGATATAATAGATTATCCAAAGAACCTGAAATAACATTCAAAGGACAATTTACAAATTGGATAGAATATTTAAGTATTGAACGAGTATATTATGATTTGGAAACTTGTAAAAATAAAGTAGGTGAGTATTTATTGTTGTATCCTGAAATAAAAAAACATTATTTGGATTTATTAATTGTAAGTAATGAATTGGTTAAAATAGACAAATTGTTTCCACCAAATGGATTATGGGTTGAATACTATAATGTCAAGGATTTGCGAGATATAATTACTATCACAAATAAGAAAAAGAAAATGGGTGTTATTTTGTAATTTTTGGATTATATAAATGTTTAGGAATAATTAAGTAAAAAATCCTTTTTTTTATAATATTATAAAAAATTGATTTAATTTAATATAAAGAAATATTATCTTATATAACTATATATGGCAATGTCAAAACAATATTCCTGCGATTTGTGTAAAAAGATGTTTAATCAAAAAATTGATTTCACAAGACATCAAAGTAAGAAAGCACCTTGTATAACATTAACTGAAATGCAACAAATTAGTCAAACAAATATTTCTAAAATGGATAATAAAACAACTCTCATTAGTGTATTCAAAAATTGTTTGAATATATTGAGAGATAATGAAGGCTTAACTGGTGAAAAAGCATTAAGAACTATGTCTCATTTATTAATATTAAAATTACTTGAACCTCATTTTGAAGGTGAAATTAATATTGACGATTATGAATATGATTTTACTCATATTGAAGATGAAATGATTGAAAAACATAAAAATAAATTATTAGAAATTGTTCGTTTCACAAATCTTTCAAACGAAAAAGAAGATAATATTCCTGTTAATATGAAGTATTTATGGGATGACATCTTATCAAATCATCCTACTACAAAAAATATATTCTTGAAGGGTAAAGGGTTTGATATTCAACATAAATCTACCTATAAAAAATTAATTGATAAATTGAACTCACTTGACCTGACAAATACAGAATACGATGTGTTAGGTAATGCATATGAAGAAGTTATTCAAGATATTATGACTGGTAAAGTGTTGGGACAATTCTTTACGCAACCATTAGTTAAGAAAATGATGGTAAAACTTATTGACCCTCAAATTTATCCTGATGGAAAAATAGATACTTGTGGAGACCCTACAATGGGAACAGGTGGGTTCTTAATCACCTATTTACAAAATATTATGCAACAAGCAAAGAATAAAAATATTAAACTTGATTGGGATTTTATTAAGAATGAAGGATTATATGGTAAAGAATTAGAACCTGATACATATCAATTAGCAGTTTCAAATATGTTAATCTCAACAGGACATATGTTTGAAAAATTTGATAGAGGTGATAGCATTCGTGTTCCTATTACAAGAAAGTTTGATAATATTCTTGCAAATCCACCATTTGGAATTAAGGGATTAAAATATGATGATTTTGAAAGTCCATTGAAAAGTGATTATGTTCCTATCAAAACAGATAATGCAGTTAGCTTGTTTATTCAAGCAATTATTTATATGTTGAAGATTAATGGTAAATGTGCTGTTGTATTACCTGACGGACAAGATTTATTCAGTAAATCTAATAATACATTAGTTGCGATTAGAGAATATTTATTGAAAACTTGTGATTTGAAAGAAATTATCTATTTACCATCAGGTATATTTACCTATACAAGTATTAAGACTTGTGTCTTCTATTTTGTGAAAAAGAGAGAAGGAAAAGATGTTTTAGAAACCAAAATTAAAATCGGAAAAACACAAAAAGAAACTGGTAGAGATTACAAGTTTTCAAAAACACATCAAACCACCAAAGTCAAGTTTTATGATTTTAACCCTTATGAAGATATTAAGAATTTATTGGTTGAAGTGCCTATTGAAAAATTGGCATCCAATTCATACTCGCTCAACTATGCAGAATATATGAAAGATGAAACAGAAGAAGAACAATACGAAGAAGGAGTTATTGTAAAAACACTTGGGGAAGTTTGTAAGTTTGATATTGGAGGAACACCTTCAAGAAGTAAAAATGAATATTATGAAAATGGAAATAATCTATGGGCTTCTGTTAGAGAATTAAATGGAGGTTATATTTATGATACAAAAGAAAAAATAACTAATTTGGGAGTTCAAAAAAGCAGTGTAAAATTATTTGCGAAAGATACAATTTTGTTCTCATTTAAATTAAGTATTGGTAAAACCGCAATTGTGGGTAATCCATTATATACGAATGAAGCCATTGTTGGAATATTAAGTAAAAATAATGATGTATTAAATAATAAATATTTATATTACTATTTGACTATTAATGACTTTTCAAAACTTGGTTCAGGAATACTTGGTAATGGTTCATTAAACAAAAAATCATTAGAACAAATAAAAATCCCAATCCCATCACTTGAACACCAACAAGAAATCGTAAAATATTTAGATTTCATATACGAAAAGGCAAACAAAACAAGTAATGAGAAGATTGCGGAATTGAAGCAATTGAACGAGTTTTGTTTGAATAATCAAAAAATATTTGGCGAGAATGTGGTGAAAACACTTGGAGAAGTTTGTATTTTTAAAAATGGAAAAGGAATAAAAAAAGACACATTAATTGAAGGTGAATATCCTGTTATTGGTGGAGGTCAAAAACCGATGGGTTTTCACAATGAATATAATACAAATGAAAATAGTATTTTATGTTCTTCAAGTGGTGCATATGCTGGGTTTATTAGTAAATATGATAAAAAAGTATGGGCGAGTGATTGCTTTTCAATAATACCAAAAGAAAATATAATTGACAACAATTATCTGTATTATTTACTAAAAACAACACAAGATATAATATATAAAAATCAAACAGGAGCAGCACAACCACATGTTTATTCAAAAGATTTAAAAGATTTAAAAATCCCAATTCCATCACTTGAACGCCAAAAAGAGATTGTTGAGTATTGTGAATATAATGATACACTTATCAAACAATTACAAAAAGAAATTGAAAACAATAAAAAACAAGCACAACAATTTATTACAGGTATTGTAAAGGCACAAGTGAAAGGAGATGTTGAAGAACAAACCGAAACAAGTTCAAATGCAACTGAAACAAATGAAGTCATTCAAGACACAATACAAATTGAAGAAGAAATCATAATTGAACCAAAACCAAAGACCAAAGTTATTATCAAGAAAAAGGTAAAGAAACCTCTTCTTATTGTTGAAGATGAAGATGTTGTCGTATAACCATTCAGGCAATAATGTAGTGTATATTTTAGTATAAAACATAATTTATTATAAATATTTTTTTATTCCAATTTTTATATCATATAATATAATTATTATATAATATAATGCCTACTCATAAAAGCGAAGATTATAAATTATCTGCGGTTGAATATTATTTAACAGAAGACAAAACGCAGGAAGAAGTTTGTAAAATATTTAAATGTTCTGCACGAAGTTTGTTAAGATGGGTTGATAAATATAATGAAAATGGTGAAATAAAAAGACATAACCGAAAACCTGTTGCATATAAAGTTCATAAAGACCAAGTGAAGTTTATATTAGATGAAATAAAGAAAAATAAAACTATTACGATGCAGGATTTACTTGAAAAACTAAAAGAAAAATATCCTACATTAACATTAAGTCGTTTTCATTTGAACCGAATAGTAAATGATAATAATATTACTTTGAAAATTACAAGAATTAGACACGAACCAAATAAGCGTTTTGGTAAGGACATTGATATAAATAAGAAAATTAAAGAGTTTTATGATGAAGTGAAAAAATATAAAATGGAAGATATTATTTGTATTGATGAAACAAGTATAAAATCATTACAAAAAAGAAACCATTGTTATAATGAACTTGGTAAAAGATGTGTAATAAAAACACAAAGTCAAGAAGTATTCAAAAAATATACTGGAATATTTGCTATTTCTACCAAAGGTGTTTTAGGATGGGAGTTATATGAAAAGAGTGGAATAAACACAGATAGATTAATTGAGTTTTTAGAGAAATATATAACTACAAAGTTCAAAAATAAATTAATTATTTTAGATAATGCGAGTAGTCATAGAAACGAAAGAATAAAAAAATTGGTAAATAAACATAATAATATATTATATGCAGTTCCATATCAACATTTTACCAATTCAATTGAAAATTATTTCAGTATGTTAAAGTCAAGATTACAAAAGTTAGATGGATTAACACACGAAAAATTAAAAGAAAATATAGAAAAGGTTATAAAAGATATACCAAAAGAAAAATATGAAAATATATTTAAGGGAGCATATAATAGAACAGAAAAATATGTAAAGAAACCATCAAATAGAACACGAAAACTAAAAAATTACCTGCCTTAAAATCGGCGTTTTAAATGTGCAAAGGTGTAAAAACATTAATTGAGTTTAATCCATTAGAAATTCCACATAATAACCTTCATGATTATATAGGAGGACCAGGAGGGAATATGAGTGATGTTCCATTATCAGCTTATGACCCATTATTCTGGATGCATCATTGTAATATTGATAGATTTTTCTATAATTGGATGTTCAATAACACCAACGGATTTGAAAATAATATATTGCCACCACAAATTCCAGAAGAAACATTAAATGATGTAATATCGCCATTCTCCCCTGATGATGTATATTCAATGAATCACACCACTTATGAATTTGGATATTTAAACGATAAAGCAAGTTATATTAAGGTGAAAAATATGCTTGATTTTAGTAAATATCCTTATTCATATAATAAAATACTAATACAACCTTATAATCCATCAAGTATTAGTATTGAACTTCATGGAATACCCATTCCAAAAGAATCAACACATATAGAGGTTTATTTGTATCCAAATAATGTAGAATTAACAGATGAAAATAAACTGAAATATACTGCTGGTTCAACAACGTGGCACGGAATAAATAGATATACAAAATGTTGTAAAAGATGTAATGATTCAAGAACAAATCTAAAAATAGATATTGAAGATTATATAGTAGATAATAATATTCAACTGGACCAACTAAAAACAAAGTATAAATGGCATATTGAAGGATATGGACGATTACATCAAATACAAAATGAATATGTAGTGTATAGTGAAAATGATATTATAAAAGATGGATCAATATCATTACTGATTCAAATCAAACATTTGGAAACAGATAAGTAAAAAATATACCAACAAAAAATACAACAAATATTGTTACATTTTTTTTACATTTTTACTATTTCGGATATCGGATATAACTATTCTACTAATTTCTTGTCGATAAGTGTATCGTGTGCTATTTTGCGAATCATTTTTTGTTTTTTTTAGTATTCATTTTTTGTTGTTTTTTAGTATTCATTTTTTGTTGTTTTTTAGTATTCATTTTTTGTTGTTTTTTAGT
>Ga0208413_1000125_pt1 | contig 64328 bp, 57 predicted proteins | sample AntAceMetag02UKD_FD_184761 | JGI IMG/M metagenome (GOLD analysis project Ga0208413, IMG submission 184761) | Saline lake microbial communities from Ace Lake, Antarctica - Antarctic Ace Lake Metagenome 02UKD (SPAdes) (version 2) | ecosystem: Environmental > Aquatic > Non-marine Saline and...
AGGCGCCGCCCCTACATTTCGGCGCCGATGAGGGGTGGGGCAGTCGGGCGTGAAGGGCCGACCGACGGGAGGGAAACAGGACGGCGGTGGTGGGTTGGCGCTGATGGCGGAGAGGCAGGGGCGGGCGTCGGCAAGCGACGCCCCTACGTTTCGGCGCCGATGAGGGGAGGGGAAGTCGGGCTGGAGCTCCGACCGACGGGAGGGAAACAGGACGGCGGTGGTGGGTTGGCGCTGATGGCGGAGAGGCAGGGGCGGGCGTCGGCAAGCGACGCCCCTACGTTTCGGCACCGATGAGGGGTGGGAAAGTCGGGCTGAAGCTTCGACCTAGGTGTTGTTGCGGCGGGCGATTACTTCGGGGTAGGTCTCGTCGGTGTCGCCGACCTCCTCTTTGAGCTGCGCGAGCTGTTTTTTGAGAGTGATGACGGTTTTTGCGTATTTAGGATCGGAATACAGGTCGACGGTTTCGTCGGGATCGCGACGCAGGTCGAAGAGCTGCCAGCCGGGGGTGGATTTCTGCTGCACGGCGCCGGTGGCGTCGAGGGGGAGGCCGTAGAAGAAGATCAATTTGTAGTCGGCGGTGCGGATGCCGTAGTGGGCGGGCACGTGATGGTGGGCGAGCTGCATCCAGTAGCGATAGTAGACGGCTTCGCGCCAATCGTCGGGAGATTCGCCGCCGTGAATCATGGATTTGAAGCTTCGACCTTGCATGGATCCGGGAGCTTTACCACCCGCGAGGTCAATGAGGGTGGGGGCGAAGTCGACGTTGGTGATCATGGCGTCGCTGGTGAGGCCGGCTTTGATACCGGGAGGATAGCGGACGATGAACGGCATGCGCAGGGACTCCTCATACATCCAACGTTTGTCATAGTAGTCGTGCTCGCCGGTGAGTTGGCCTTGGTCGGACGTATAGAGAATGATGGTGTTATCGAGTTCGCCGGTCGATTCGAGGTAGGCGAGTAGGCGGGCGATGTTGTTGTCGACCCCGCGAACGCAGCGAAGATATTTTTTGAGGTAACGTTGGTAGGCTTCGGACTCGTAGGCTTCAGCTTCCGTGTCCTGGTCGACGCGCATCTGCATGCCGATGTTGCGCTTTAAGTTCCGTTTCCCGATGGAAGAACCGAGTCCATCGGTGCCGGGCGAGCCGGTGATGGGGCCGGAGCGTAGGGTGGATGGCTCGGGAATGTAGGTGTTTTCGTAGAGGAAGTCGGTGCTTTCAGGATTCTCCCAGTTGCCGTGGGGCGACTTGAAGTGATGCATGAGAAAGAACGGCTTGGAGGGGTCGCGGTCCTTGAGCCAGTTCAGGGACAAGTCGGTAATGGCATCATCGGCGTGGAGGGCGGCGTCGGCTTGGCCGAGGACCTTGCCGATCATCTGGCGTTTGTTGTCGGGCCAGGCGCCGAGGTTCTGGTCGTGAAACTCCGGATTGAAGTAGGTGCCTTGGCCAGGGAGCACGCAGTAATAGTCGAACCCGGTGGGTTCGGCGTGCAGATGCCACTTGCCGATCATGGCGGTGTGGTAGCCGAGCTGCGACATGACCCGGGGAAGGACGATGCGATCGGGCGTGATCGGGTCGGAGAGCGTGCGCACGCCGTTGACGTGGGAATATTGGCCGGAAAGCAGAGTGGCGCGGCTGGGGGTGCAAATGGAGTTGGAGCAAAACACGTTGTCGAAACGGATGCCCTCGTTGGCCAAGCGATCGATAGTTGGGGTCGGGTTGAGGGGCGCGAGTCGTCCGCCGTAGGCTCCCACGGCCTGGGTAGCGTGATCGTCCGACATGATCCAAAGAATGTTGGGTCGTGCTCCGGAGATCGTGACGTGGGAAACCGCGGCGAGCAATAGGAACGAAAGTGCTCGTAGGTAGGGGAGGCGAAAACGGGACATAATGGGACGGGTGTAAAAGAGGGGACGAGTGTAAAAGAGGGGAGGGTTAACGAACAGTTTTTGATGGGGGCGAGCAATTGAAGCACTGCTAGATCAGTTGAATGGTTGGTCGTCGGTTGATCCGGATGCAAAATGCTGAGTTAACTGATTTACTCGTTTGTTCGTTGTGAAACGTCGGGGGGATTGCAGCTTAGCCCCACCCCTTAGCCGCAGCCCCGCGGCGAGTTTGTTTACATGACTGTTTCCTCCCCTTCCCCGCGTCCTCACGTTCTGCTCATTATCGCGGACGATCATCAAGCGGATGCTTTATCAATTGCCGGGCATCCGGATGTGCAAACTCCGGTGCTTGATGCTTTGGCGCGACGGGGAACACGTTTTAGTCAGGCCACTAATATGGGTAGCTTGATACCGGCGATTTGCTCACCGGCGCGAGCTTGCCAGCTGACGGGGATGGATCCGTTTCGGGCTGATCGGGACCCGAAACCGGGTGGAGGCAACAAAAACTTTGTGAGGATACCCGCTGATTTACCGACGGCGCCGCAGTTGTTGGGCGAGGCGGGGTATGAAACTTTTTTAACCGGAAAGTGGCACAATGACCGTGAAACCTTGCTCCGATCTTTTGAGCGAGCGGAGACGGTTTTTGTGGGTGGAATGTGCGATCATACCGCGGTGCCGATCACGAATCGTGCGGGGGTGGTGCGAGGGGATGAATCCATCGTGGGAGAGGGGTTTTCGACGGAAATTTTCTGCGACGCGATGGTGGAGTTTCTGGAGTCTCGCGATCAGTCGCGGCCGTTCTTTGGTTGGCTTTCGTTGACCTCGCCGCATGACCCACGCACGCCACCGAAGGCGTTTCGGGAGATGTATGATGCGGGAAAACTGTCGCTGCCCAAGAATTATCAAACGGAACCGAAGTTCGATAATGGAGAACTTGAGGTGAGAGACGAACAACTGGCGGAAAAGCCGTTTAAGGAGGAGGAGATTCGGGAGCATCTGGCGGAATATTACGGCATGATTTCCCACCAAGATGACCAATTGGGGCGGATATTTGCGGCGCTTAAGCAGACGGGCGTGGAAGATAATACCCTCGTCATCTATATCGGTGATCACGGATTGGCGATGGGGCAGCACGGCCTACTGGGAAAGCAGAACCTTTATCAGCACAGTATTCGGGTGCCGTTGATTGTGGCGGGTCCGAGCATCAATGGAAACGTGACTTCGGATGGGTTGGTTTATTCCTTGGATATTAATGCGACCGTGCTGGAGCTGGCGGGAGTCGCCCAGCCGAGAGGATTGACCAGTCAGAGCTTGGTTCCGCTGTTGAGAGACTCTCGGGCTGCCGGAAGACAGGAGCTTTTCAGTCTCTACAGTGACTGCCAGAGAATGGTGAGAGATGAGGAATGGAAACTCATCGAATATCGAGTGGAGGGAAGGAGTTTAATTGAGTTGTTCAATCTACGAGAGGATCCTGATGAGGTGAACGATCTGAGTCGGACGCTAGAAAACGAAGAGCGCGTCACAAAAATGCGGCGGCGACTTCGAGCGTGGCAGGATGAATTAGGGGATGACTTTATGCTTCTAGATCTTGAAATGACCCCAGGGGCCGTCTGCTCATGACCGGCGCACGAATAGGGGCTCTTGATGTAGCCATTGTCGCAGGTTACTTCCTCCTCACGGTTGCGTTCGGATTGTGGGTGGGGCGAAGAAAAGTGAAGAGTGGTGAGGATTTGTTTTTGGCGGATCGTGAAGCGACTTGGCCGATGGTCGGGGCGTCGCTTTTTTCCGCAAATATTTCGAGTCAGCAATTTGTGGGTCAGGCGGGATTGGCCTACACGATCGGAATTGCGGCAGGCGCGTTTCAGTTGGTGGGGGCGATGTGCTTCGTGTTTTTGGCGGTATTTTTCGTCGAAGTTTACTTAGGTTTAAGACTGCGCACGGCACCGGAATTTTTCGAGCGTCGTTACAATGCGGGCTCTCGTTTGTTCGTGGCGGCCATCAACATCGTAATGATCCTCGCGGCGAATATTGTGACCGCGCTTTATGCGGGTGCGACCGTGATCAGCGATCTGATGGGCTGGGCGTCTTCGATGCAGTTTAATATCGCGGTATTGGTGATCGCGGTGGCGGCAGGGCTTTACACCGTCCTGGGTGGTTTACGGTCAATTCTGTGGGTGGATTTGATGCAGGCGACACTCCTGATTGCCGGTGGTGCTTTGACGCTGGTCTTAGCGGTTAATGCGGCGGGGGGAGTGGAAGCGGTGTTGGCGCATAGGACGATTGAAGGAGGGAATCCCTGGTCGACGGTGCATCCGTGGTTTCACAAATACGGTTGGCTGCCGATGATCACGGGCGGGGTGATTCTAGGAGTGCATGGGCACTGCACGGACCATGATTATGTGCAAAGAGCTTTGGCGGCGCGGAGTGTGTTTCACTCGAAAATGGGCGCCGTGTTTGCGGGTTTCTTGAAGGTGGTCGCGTTGTTCATCATCGCGGCTCCAGGAGTAGTCGCGGCGAAGCTGATCCCAGGGCTAGCCCATCCTGATCAAGCCTATACGCGGCTGATTACCGAGTATGTGCCGTCTGGGTTGGTGGGGCTCGTGATGGCGGGACTGCTGGCCGCGATCTTGGGCACGGTGGCGGCTGGTCTGTCGGCGTCGTCCTCGATGTTGGTCTTCGATTTTGTGGGTAAATTTCGTCCGAAGATGGCGGAAGCGACCAAGGTTAAATTGGGTCGAACGGTGATGATCGGCATTCTGATTGGATGCGCATTTTTAGCGCCGATGATTAAGGAGTTTAAGGGCGTGTTTGGTTATCTCGTCACCATCTGGTCACTGCTGGCGCCGCCAGTCTTTGTTTGCGTGGTATTTGGTATTTTTTCCAAGCGCGCTACGAGTCGCGGTGCGGTGTCTACTCTCGCGGTCGGTTGTGGGTTGGGGGCCGTGGCTTTTGGGATGCTAGGAAAGCCAGAACTACTGCTCGAACTACCGGTCTACTTTCGCAGTCCGCTCAATCTCGGGTTTGTGATCACGGTGATTTGTGCAGTGGTGATGTGGAGCCTGCGAGCCGCAGAACCCGTGGCACAGGCAGCTGATATTTTGAAGCGAGATACCACGGATGGATACCGTGTGCAGATGACGGCGAAAGAGACGAAAATCTATCGCATTTCGTTGGGAGTTTTGTTGCTGGTGATCTTTTCGGTGGTCGCACTGTTCTCGCCGTGGGGCTTGGGCGCGGTCTGATATCGGCTGGACTACTGACCGTATTTTTTAATAAAATACGAATTATTCGAGCAGTTTCAGTTCGGAGAAAAAGGGCAGTTAAGTAGTTAATAGATTAACTGTAAGCTCAGTCGCGAATCGCTAAAACCACTGCTTCTGTTTTGGCACAGTTTTGATGGTTCTTCCATCAATCCTAGAAGACCCCACAAGCTAACCCCTCCCTACTACTATGAAGACAGTGTTTGGCAACTCGCCTAGGCGTGCTCGCACGGCCCCTGCGATTCCTATCCGCACGGCACTTGGTGCCGTTTTTCTATCCCTGAGTCTTGGCTTAAATGCGCAAGATGACGATGTGATTGAGCTCGATCCTTTCGATGTGACCTCGGTGGAAACCGATGGCTATCTCGCCTCCAATTCGATTTCAGGCACGGCGATGAATACCCTGTTGAAGGATATTCCGATGACAATTAATGTGATCACGAGTGAGTTCTTAGATGATGCCATTGTCGGTGACCTGGAGCGGGCATTGGATTTCAATTCGTCCGTTACGCAGACCACGCGTGGTCAAATCAGCAACCAGAACGCGATGTTTTCGCTACGTGGTTTCCGGAACCGCAACATCCTGCTTGATGGCGTGATGGGCGGCGACCAATTGCCGCGTTATTTGATCGATCGGATCGAAGTGGTGAAGGGCCCCAACACGCTTTACGGTCAATCCGATCCGGGAGGATTGGTGAACATGATCAGTAAGCGTCCGCGCTCGAAAGATCGCACGGTGGTCACTACCCGGTTTGGAGAGGATTCCACTTATGGGGCTGACATCGACATGAATATTGCAGAAATCGCGCCCAACGTTGGGCTGCGTCTGCTTGGTTCATTCGAAGACACGGAAGGCTGGCGTTGGACGGATGAGAAGGACTCCACGTTCTTAGCTGCTTCGATGGAGTGGAAACCCGCCGAGCAGACGACGATTCGTTTGATTGCCAGCACCTCCAACAAAGGCGGCATGCCGACGAATCGAGCGACTTATTCCTTCATGCGCATTCCGACGGATTTAAATGGTGATGGTGATACCGATGATCGGGTCGGTGGTGTCGTCGAGGGGTCGGCACGCTATAACAATGACTTCCTGCCTTGGCATTGGACCAGTGAAACCGAGCAAGCTTCGCAGTTTAGTCAGGATCATCAGTATGTGCAATTGAACGTGATCCAGCAGGTTAACACTATGCTCAATCTGCAGTATAGCTACACCAAGAGTTATCGCGAAACCGATGTGACTTTCCGGGAATTTAACACCTTCAGCCCGACGAAGGTGGTCACCGCAAACAACACCACGTCTAACAGCGAAAACGAAACGGATGCGCACACGCTCAACGCTTTCATTACTGGTGAAACGGCGGGCATTAAGCATAATCTGATCGCAGGTATTCGTTTCACGGATGACCGGCGCTATGGAGAGGGTTATCGGCTTCGGCCCACTAATGGAGGGGAACTGGTGATCCTGAATAAATTGGCGGCTGATACCAATCGCACCTTTCGGCACTCCTTGACCAAGGATGAGATTCTAGCGGGAGCCACCCTTTGGCTAGATGACGCTCCGACGCGGACGGAGTTGCGCACGTTTGCTCCCCGCACGAATCAAAATGCGGAGAACTTTGAAGAAGTCACCACGCTCTTCGTCAGCGATAGCATGACGATGATGGATGATCGCTTGCGACTATTGGCCGGTTTGCGTCGCATTGAGATCACTGGTTATGGATTTCAGTTGGATGGTTCCGGCGGTGATAAGCGCACCTCTTCGGATACAAGCTACCAGCTCGGGGTGAATTATTCATTGAACGATTCCTTGGTGGTTTTTGCCAACACGGCGACCGCGTTTAACCCCAATGGTTTTAACAGTGACACCAACGACTACTTCGATCCCGAAGAGTCTGAGGCGTTCGAAATCGGAGCCAAGATCGACGGACTTTGGGATGGCCGACTCTCCGGTTCGATTGCGTGGTTCCTGATCGATAAGATGAACGTGGTGCGTCAGGACTTCAATCCGGTGACCTTCACGGCCGATCGTGAAATTACGGATGATCGCAGCGATGGAATTGATTTGGAGTTATTCCTGAATGCGACGGAAAACTGGCAGATCACGATGGGCTTCACTCACTTGAACGCTCGCACGGTGGTGAGTCAGACCGAGGCACTCGGCCTGGCCTTGGAAGGTGCCGCGCCGGATAAGCTGACTGCGTTTACCACGTATTCGTTTAACCACGGCGGACTGAGCGGGCTGCGTATCGGTGGTGGTATCATTAAGGCATGGGGGCCGATTCAACAGTTCGGCACCAGCGGTAATCGTCTCGTGACGGAGGACGGCTACATCCAGATCAATGCCTTTGCCCGTTACAGCACCGAGATGTTCAACCGACCAACGACCTTCGGTCTCAATGTGAGTAATCTCACAAATGAGTTCATGGTGCGCGCTCGCGCAAATACCAACACGCCGAAGCAAGTTATCGCCTCGGTGCGCATGGAGTTTTAATACAAGGTAGTTTTGCGGCGGGTCGCTTTGGCGGCCCGCCGTTTTTTTGTGGTTTAGGTTTCACCGTGTTTACTCAATTTTCGGACCTAATCCCGATGGTGGAAAAGTTATCTTTTTTCACGGTTCTGCTCAGTTTTCTGGTTACGTTTATGGCGCTGGCTGAGTCCGCGATTGAAGAATTAGAGTCACCGGATTTTTCGTGCAGCCGGAGCGGCTGGAGGAATGGAATGACTGGTGATTTGGAATCTGGGGGGCCTGGGCGCAACGGGCGCCGACTTACATTTGGAAGACAGTCAATGAGGAGTCGGAGGAAGTTGGCAGCAAGAGTTTCGATTTGGGGGAGACGTTTAACCCGACTGAATTTGATCCAGCGAAGTGGGCGCGATCGGCGAAGGCGGCGGGGATGAAGTAGGTGGTCTTCGTGGTGAAGCACCACGATGGGGTGAACAACTATGACACCGCGTTAACTGACTTTAAGACGACCAATCCGATCGTGCCTTATCACACGAATCCGAATGCCGATTTAACCAAGGCGGTAGTGGAAGCGTTTCGGGCGGAAGGTCTGGCGGTTGGGCTCTACTATTCGCACATTGATTGGCACCATCCGGACGGGAAGTGTTTTTCCCGGGATCATTGGGAGTATGACCCCAGCCGCATTGATTCCGATCCGGAGTCGTGGAGTCGATTTGCTGAATTCCAGAAGGGCCAGATTCGTGAGTTGCTGACCAATTACGGCAAGATCGACATCCTGTGGTATGACATCAGTTGGCCGACCGGCGGGACGGGCAATAAGGTCATCGAGCACCCGGTGGTGCGAAAGGATGCTCTTGATCTGTTACGGATCATGAAGGAGCTGCAGCCTGACCTGATCTTCAATGATCGGGGCACCGACAAATTTGGCGGGTTCTGTACTCCGGAGCAGCAAGTGCCGGCGACGGGATTACCGGGATTTTGGGAATCGAACATCACCATCACGAACGGGCGTGGTTTTTGGTATAAGGGGGATCAAGTCTCGGCGAAGTCGCCGGCGATACTTACCCGGATGTTGATCGAAATTGCATCGAAAGGTGGGAATTTTCTGATGAATGTTGGGCCGCGCCCAGACGATGAATTATCGCAGACCGAGTATGATGCCTTGGCTGGTATCGGCGAGTGGATGGATGCCAACGGCGAGAGCATCTACGGGACCGATAGATCGCTGTTTGTGGACCTACCTTGGGGCTGGTCGACGACAACCAAAGACAAGCTTTACCTCCACGTCTTTGATTGGCCGAAGGATGGTAAAATGATCGTGCCGGGACTGCAGTCCGGGGTGAGAAAAGCCTACCTTTTGGAGGATGCCAAAAAGAAGTCGCTTCACGTTCGAGCTATCGATGATGGCAAGTCCATCACGGTGGGAACGAAGGCACCCAATGATGTCGCATCAGTCGTGGTATTGAAACTCTCGGAGGCACCGCAGGTGCACAACACCTTCCGGCAGACTCCGGGTGAGAGCATGAAGTTCTCTACCGCTATTGCCCAAGTGAAGGGTGAGAACGCCAGCTACAATTACGGCACGGCGACGCGTAAGGGGAATTTCGTGCAGGATATTAAGACTCCCGGTGATCAAGTCGGGTGGGACTTCGTCCTGCGCACGCCGGGAAAATATCGCGTGTTGATCGAATACTCTGCGCAGAACCCTCAGGCCGGAAGTGCGTTCGCCCTCAAGATCGGTGATCTCGCGATGTTCAACGGTGTCGTTCGCGGCACGGCCGATTGGGAAGGCTCATTGTTGGAAGTGCAGCGCCAAACGTTTGATGCTCATGAACGGCACAATAATCTGTGGACCTTCCAGCAGCATGACCTAGGCACGCTCAATATTTCGGAACAGGGTGCTTACTCGATCGAGGTCGCACCGATTAGCATCGCGAAGGATTACCTCGCGTATGTGAAATCAGTGACGCTCGAGCTGGTGGAGTAGTTCAGGGCTGACTCCGGACGCTCGGTCCGTTTCACTTTCCCCATGAATACATTTTTAAGGGGCTTAGCGAGAGGACTGGTGGGGGTGGCTTTCGCGATTTCGGGGCAGGCGGAAACGGCCGAATCTGCGTGGATGGCGCTCACCGGTAAGGCAGGGGAGCGGCCAGCGTTCGCTTATATTCAAAACCAGGTCGACGTGCCCAACGTCCTGATCTACGGCGATTCGATATCCATCGGGTATACGCCGGGAGTGCGGAAGGCTTTGGACGGACAAGCAAACGTCTACCGGCTCCATCTCAATGGGGGCGATTCGGGATCGTTTGTGGGCAAACTCAACGACCTTGAATCTGCGATGCGGGCTCCGGATTTGACCGGGCGCTGGGATTTCGATTGGGACGTCATTCACGTCAATGTGGGGTTACATGATCTGAAATATGTCAACGATCGCGGGAAACTTGATCTTGAGAACGGCGAGCTGGTAACGACGGTGCAGAAATACTCCGCGAATTTGCGGCGAATCATTACCCATCTCAAAACGACGGCGCCTGAGGCGATGCTGATCTTCGCTCTCACCACCAAAGTCCCGCCGGGATCGGGTGGCCGGATTGAGGAAGCCGAACTCAGCTACAACGCCGCCGCGCTTGCGGTGTTGGCCGATCATCCGGAGGTCACCGTCAATGATCTGCGCACCGCTTCACTGCCGTTTGAGCAAGCTGGCAACGTTCACTTCAAGCCGGATGGCATCGCTGCTCAGGCCGCGCATGTCGCAGAAATGATTGAATCGCACTTGCCAGCGAAACACTGAATCAGTCGGCGGGTGGATTGACGGCGTGTTTGCGGATTCTGAAGGGGAGCTACGGAATGTCGGGCATAAAGCCCGACCCACAAAAAGCGGAGGCGTTACGCAATTGTGGGGCGGGATCTTTGGGGGCTTAGGGGCAGTTGCGGACGGCCTAGCGGTCCGTTCCTACCTTTCGTTTTCGGGACCTTACTCGCGGATAACTTCGTTAGCGGTGAACGGGTGCTCTTTCAGCAAATCGGCGGGGCTATACATTCCCTTTTGATCCCGGGTGTCCTCGCGGACCTGCTTGATCTGGTTGCTTCGGATGGGGCTGGCGTTGTTGCCGAAGGCATTGCGCACGTAGGTGAGCACGGCGGCCAATTCATCGTCTTTGAGCAATCCGCCGAATGGAGTCATGGGGATGACGCCGGGATAGCTTTTCCCTTGAACTTCAATGGGGCCCATTAGGCCATGGAGTGTCAGTTTGATGAGACGCTCCGGATCACCTAGAGCCCATTTGGTGCCGGCGAGGGGAGGGAAGCCGACATCCGGCAGTCCCTTACCATCCGGCTGATGGCAGGTCGCGCAGTGACCCTCTCGCTCATAGATTTCAGCGCCTTGGATGAAGCGCTTGGCATCGCCGCCCTTGAGATGGGGAGGAGCTTTCAGTTCGTTCGTATTCACGTCGGACAGGAACTCGCCCGCGAGGGCGTCTTTGGCGTGTTCGGAACTGACGAACATGTAGTCGTCGATCCCGTGGGCCTCGGCGACGGCCAGAATGGCTTCGCCCGTTTCACGGTCGAGCTGACTCGCCGCGGTGATGGCTTCGAGGCGCACGCGGCCATGGACATCACTGGCGGCGGTCATAAGCAATTCTGGTTGCGATGGAATTTGGTGGGCATTGAAACGCACCGCCCGAACGGCGGCGGCGCGGACGCGGTAGTCGTCCGATTTCAGTAGCTCGGCGAGTAGATCTTGGTCGATCTGATCGGCACCCCAAGTCACCCAAAGGGCCTCAAGTTTTAGGCGATAGTCGTCCTGTTGCGCGGCCCAAGCACTGGCTGCGGCGACGACGGTATCGGCGTCGTGGGCGCGAAGTTCGCGACGGGTGCGGTAGCGGGCCCGGTATTCGTGAAGTTTCAGATTTTCGAGGAGTTCGGGGATCGAGGCACCGGCTACCTTGGGCGGGGTCACGAGGGGGCGGGAGGGGTAGGTGATGCGGTAGATGCGACCGTGCACGTGATCGCGGTTCGGATCGCGGGCGGAGTGTTGCATGTGCCCGATTAGGGCGTTGTGCCAATCGACCACGTAGAGGGATCCATCCGGGGCGAATTCCAAGTCAACCGGACGGAAGTTGGGATCCTCGGAGACGAAGAGGTCTTGGCGGTATTTGGTCGTGAATCCGGTGCCGTCTTCGATCATCTGATGCTGTTTTGCACCGAGGAAGCCGATGGCGTTATTGAGCAAAACGTCACCTTGGACCGCGTCAGGAAAGTGCCGGCTGGAGACAAATTCGAGGCCGGAGGTAGGGCGCACCTTGTTGGACGTGATGATGTCAGGAGCCTGAATGTTCACGCCATAGATGGGCTTGACTGAACCGGGCATCATCCAAGTCAACTTCGTGCTGGAAGTGTGCAGGAAGAAGTCCTGGCCAAAGTCATTGAAGGCGATGCCCCAAGGATTGGGAATCTTGAGTTGAGCGTAGTTGATGAGTTTTTTGCGCTGAGGGGTGTAGCGGTAGAACACGCCATTGTTGCCGCGCACGGGGCCGTAGGCGGTCTCGACGTTGGTGTGACTAAAGAGTCCCTCGCCCATCATGATCGCGCCGGATGGATCGGCGCAAAAAGCGGAGATGGCGTGGTGAGTGTCGTGATCGTCGAATCCGCTGAGAATAATTTCCTTGGAGTCGGCCTTGTCATCGCCGTCGGTGTCGCGAAGTAAGATCAGGCTGCCGCTTTGGGAGACGTAGACGCCGTCATGCGTGATTTCGAAACCAATGGGGATGTGGAGATTTTCGGCCCAAGTGATTTGTTTGTCGGCGTAGCCATCGTTGTCGGTGTCCTCGAAGATGAGGAGCTTGTCGTTGGGCAGCGGGTCCCCGATTCGGTAGTGGGGATAGCTCGGCATGGTCGAGACCCAGAGGCGTCCCTGATTGTCGAACGCCATTTGGTTGGGGTTGGCCAGATCGGGAAATTTACTTTCGTCCGCGAAGAGTTCGATTTTGTAGCCCGGGGCGGTCTTGATCTTCGTCTCGACGATCGCGCCGGGACGGTATTCGACGGTGCCATTTTTGACGCTGATTTCATAGTTGGTTTCCACCGGGGGCAGGGCCAAGGAGTTGGCATCTTCGGCGGCGAGATCGAATGGCTCGCCGGCGAGTGTTGCCCAAATCTGACGGTCGCGGATAGCCGTCATTTCCCGCGCTTTTTCCAGCTCGAAAGGATAATTTTCGGGACCGAAGGGATTGTAGCGACGGCCGTAAGCATGAACGCCGTTGGGGATCTTAAAGACGTTGAGCCAGGCCCAGTTCTTTTGCATGACGGCATCGTGAACGATCGCACGCTTCGCGTTGTTGCGTTTGGCTTGGGGGAAGAGGCGATTGGCGAGGAGAGGCGCGAGCTTGCGGTAAGCGGACTCAGTGAGGATAAGCCCGTCGACCGTGTATTCCTGGTCGTCTTGATACCACTTTTGGGTCGGGACGAACAAATCGACAAACAGCACGCCGTTTTGCTGGGCGACCTGTCGCATCGCTCTCGTGTAAAGGGAGATGTCGGCGTTTTCCGTCTTGCCATCGGGAGTGTGGTATTTCGCGGAGAGATCTTGGAAGGCTGCGGGCGAGACGAGGGCGAGTTGAGGGATGTTCTTCCCGTTGTATTTTTGGCTGAGGGTGTGTTGAACGAATGCCGCGAGTTCTCGTTTGAAACGTTCCACTCCATCCGGACCTTCGAACGACGAATTGAGACCGAAGAACGCGATGATGGTATCGGCGCCAAATCGGGTCAGCCATTGGTCGGGGGTTTCGAAGTGACCATTGGGGCGGGAGTTGACCTGAAACTCGGGGGGGACAAGTTCTTTGCCACCGGGGAAAGCGTATTGGTCCTCTTTCATGCGAGCGGAGTGCGGGCGAAAGGCGGGGGTATTTCCCTCGTCACCAAAGTTGCGAATGGTGAGCTTCTCAGCCGCAAATCTGAGGAAGATTTCGGTCTCGAAATGACCGAAGTGATTCATGCGTGAAGCAAGGCCGGAACCGATGATGGCAATACGATCGCCTGAGGTGACGGTGATGCGCTCGGGGGCGGCGGTTTTCTCAAAAGGCACCGATTCCGGATTGATCGGCGTGATTACACCCGGAGGCAGTTCAGGCGCATCGGTTTGGCCGAAGGCGGCGATGTTCAGGAGCGCAAAGCAGATGGGAATGAGAAACTTCATAACGGGAAGGAGGGGGAGGGGTGGGGCCGGCGTGGGGCGGTGAATTTTACAGAATCTTTCAATGACGGGCTAGCATGAGCGCGGCAATCTTTAGTCTCTCAGCGGCGCTGAAGTCCTGACACCGAGGAATTGAAGATTGGTTAGGCCAGTGCACATGAACGGGCGCATCTATGATCCGCTGCTCGGTCGGTTCCTCTCCGCGGATTTACTCCTTCCCAATCCTGGCAACTTACAGGACTACAATCGGTATAGCTATGTGCGGAATAATCCTCTCGGGCACACCGATCCAAGTGGTTTCGATCCATTAAATATAATAGAGGGCAATCGGATGATGCAAAAGGCCCGCAGGAATTCGCCACCACCTGATAAATTCGAAGGAAAGGGAAACTGGAGACAATTATATAATTATATTAATAAAATCCTAGGCGGAACCGCTCGAGTATTTACTGTTGATGAGCGTCGTAAGAGTGGGCCAGAAATCATAGATCCACATGCGCCCAAGCTTGGACTCGTCGATACTGTTAGGCTTCAGGGCACCCCCGGGCAAGCGATGCTTACAAAAGCTATGGGAGTCAACTTAGGTGTCTTGAGTGGAGCTTCTCCTTCAAGATCTTCTCCTATGGTTAGCGAGAAGGATATGAAAGAAGCTTCAACCGAAGTGAAGCAAAAGACTACAGAGGTAAGTCAAAGAACTACAAGAGGGCGCAATGGGGGAACTCGTATGGTTGGCCAAAGGTCTACTCCCTACACCCAAACTCGTGGCCAAATTCAGTTTAGGGATACTGGTATGCAGGCGAATGGAAAAGCGATGGGTGGTCTGGTAGGCCTTGCCGCAAGCGCTATCGAAGGAACAAAGCAAGCAGCGGAAATGACAGAAGTTCAGGTGAATCTGGTTTACAGCGGCGGCTTCCTGTTTGGCTTATTTAGCCGACCTACAGGTGAAATTGTTGTTCAACAGGCGGCCGATATGAATAGGGTTCAAGGGTTCGCCGAGCATCATGATTTACCTTCCCTTAATATCACTGACCGCACAGTGAAAGTGAGTGAAGACAACTGATCGAATGAGGAAAATACTAGTTTCATTTTTATTGCTGGCGGTTCTTTCACTTATTGCCTGTCAAAAGGCTCAGGAAATTGAAGGACCATCGGTAAAGGTAGAGGCACGATTGCGGTTGCAGACGGATGAGGGGCAGGCAATCGATAAGGAGATCTCACTTGAGGGTGAATCGGGTTTGGAGACCTTGGGAAACTAGTGGGATTTGCTTCCGGCCGTTTTGCGCTCATTATAGAAACCATCCGATCAAACGATAGTTTTACGCAGGAGATAGAGGGTCGGTTAAATAATGGAATCCTTGAAGGCATGGTGACTACCTATCTTGTGCTTGATGGGCAGCGCTATTTAGTCTCTGAGGTAACCTATAGATCGGATTTGCAGGAAGGACCAATCGCGTCTTACTACCCAATGACCGGACAAGTTCAGATGACGGGAAGTTATGTAGAAGGTCTCAAAAGTGGCGAATTTGAACTATTTTACCCCAATGGGAAACTCTCTGTGAAGATGCCCTATGGGCGCGATATTTTGGAAGGCCTGTGCGACGTTTACGACAACACCGGCACAAGGATAGCGTCTGGAATTTATCGTAACGGGGAATACGAGGGCGGCACCCTCGTTGAGAATCTTGAGACTTTCATTCAGGAGTCGATTAGTGGGCAGCCGATGACTGTTCACATCGTCACAATAAAAGGTGCGCAGGTTGTTGAAGTAGTCGAAAAGAGAATCAATCAACGGCCTTAAGCGGTGAATACAACAGGGTCGGCAAAACGGGTCAGTCCAATGATTCGCGGGCAGCAGCAGGGTCAGTCCAATGATTCATGGTTTTGCGCAACGCGTAATAACCACGCCCCTGCGGCACACGCCGCGCCAGCCCTGCGTCACCCGCTGTGCGGGCTCCTCCAGTTTGTCACGTCGTCTGCTTGTTCCCTCGCTGCCTAAACGTTGCTCAGTCCACCAGGCAGATGCCCCACCGGCGTCGGCCTGGTCGCTAAGAATAGCGCCCGAAGCAGGGCTCCTGTAGGACCCGCCCTGTCACCGTCGCTCCGCCACTTCACTACGTTTCGTTCTGTCTCGTCGGTGCCCGCCGTGATCAGACCGGCGGGGCCCCCGCTGCGCCCGGCTGGGTGCCGGTCGCGCATACCCCTGGAAACTGCGATTGCTCGGCACATCGCACACCTGAGCGCGCAGGGTTATACGCCGGCGACCTTGGCCACTCGCGTTTGGACGCTCGGACTTTTCCGCACTTGGGGACAGGAGCGCGGCGTGACTTTTTTGAGCGATGTGACGCCGCCCATTGGGGCGCGGTATCAGCGCCATCTTGCACAGCATCGCAAGGCGGACGGACAACCCTCCGCCCAGCGCACGCCTGGTCGACCAAAACCCCGTTGCTGAACTCGTCATGCCGCGAGTCGGCCAAGCCTTGCCCAAGGCATGGCTGTCGGCCGCCGAAGCTGAAATGATCCTCGCTTTGCCGGATGTTGTGACGCCGACCGGTCTACGTGATCGGGCGTTGTTGGAAACGCTCTACTCGACGGGACTGCACCGCTTGGAGTTGATCCGACTCACGGCGGCCGACCTCGACTTTGTGGGTGGCGTGGTGAGCGTGCGCCAGGGCAAAGGCCGTAAGGATCGGGTGATCCCGATCGGCGAGCGTGCGCTCGCGTGGGTCGGCAAGTATCTGGCGGAGTCGCGCCCGAAGTTGATCCGGTCCGGACGCGAGGAACCGGCGGAGCGCTTCGTGACGGAGCGCCCGATGGCGTTTGCCGTCAAACACCTCTCGGCGGTCGTTACGCGTTATCTTGCTCGGTCCGAAGTGGGCAAGGAGGGCTCTTGTCATCTGTTCCGCCACCCCTGCGCCACGCTCATGCTCGAACACGGCGCGGACATCCGCCAGGTGCAGGAACAACTCGGGCACGCCTGTTTGCAGACCACGCAGATTTATACTCACGTCTCGATCCGCAAGTTGAAGGAAGGCCATGCCGCCACGCATCCCGGCGCGAAGCACTCGCCTCGACCCAAGCCGAAAAACGACGGCGACGACGCGCTTGCAGACAGCGAAACCCGTGCGTAGGTTTTGAGCATGAGCCAAATGAACCGAATCACGTTTAACCCCAAACAGTGCGCCGGACGGCCCTGTATCCGGGGCATGCGCATCCGCGTAAAAGACGTGCTCGAAATGCTCGCGGCCGGGGCCACCGAGGCCGAGATCCTCGAAAGCTATCCCTACCTCGAGCGTGAGGACATCCAGGCGAGCCTCGAATACGCGGCCAAGCAGGTTGACCACGCGGTGCTCTCCTTGGCCACGTGAAGTTTTTGGTCGATGCGCAACTCCCGCCGGCGCTGGCGCACTGGCTTCGCGAAGCCGGTCACGAGGCCACGCACGTCGAGGACGCAGGTTTGCGCGACGCCGAGGACGGCGAGATCTGGACGCACGCGCTGGAAAACGGCGCGGTCATCATGACCAAGGACGAGGACTTTGCGGCACGCTCGACGCAGGCCAGCACGGCTCCGGTGATCGTATGGCTGCGAGGGGGTAACGCGACCAATTCGGCCCTGCGTGCGTGGGTGGAAGCCCGGCTTCCCGGTATCTTGCAACTGCTCGATGCTGAGAAACACCTGATCGAAGTCGTCTGAGCCGATTTTCGCCCGTCCCGGATAATTTCGCATCGCGAGTTCCGTCGTTAGTCCGGCGAAAGTGTCGGAACTGCTCGATTTACGTGAGTCCTCTTTGTCTTCAGAGTTGATTGTTTCGTCTGCGTTTTTTTCGTAGCTAGGGTCAGATCGTGATCAACTGATCAATTCAGATTAGCTGATTTTATCCGACTCGCCTCTACCAGGCTCCGACCTTCCTCGATATCACTGCGTGGTGCGGCCAAGTTACTCCTGCTCATCCTAGCTTGTTGCTGGAGTTCGATCCGTGCCGCGGATCGTCCGAATATTCTACTCATCGTATCTGACGACATGGGGTTCTCGGATATCGGGAGTTTTGGCAGTGAAATTGAAACGCCGCATTTGGACCGATTAGCGAGGGAAGGGCATGAGCTTCACCCAATTCTATAATTGTGGGGTCTGCGTGACGACGCGTTCCGCAATGTATACCGGGCTTTACCCTCAGTTTCCGGGTAAGGCCTCGGCTGCCAATTCATCATTGCGCCCCGAGATGACCACGCTTGGCGCGGTGCTGAAGGCCGCCGGATATAATACCGGGATGACGGGGAAATGGCATCTCGGGCACATTGCGCCATCGCGTCCGATCGATCGGGTTTTTGATGAGTTCTATGGGCTGCTCGACGGGTGTTGTAATTTCTTTAATCCGATCCAGCCGGATCTGATTTTTTACAACGGCGGCATGGTGCGACATTTCGCGCACAACGAAAAGACGGTCGAGTCGTTTCCCGAAGATTACTACGCGACCGATGCTTTCACCGGTCACGCGATTGAGACGCTGCAGCGTTTTGCGAAGTCCGATCAACCGTTTTTCATCAACTTAAATTACACGGCGCCTCATTTTCCCCTGCACGCGCTCCCGGAAGATATCGAACGCTATCGAGGTCGCTACCGAGACGGTCAGGCCGCGATAAGAAAGGAACGCTACGCTCGGCAGGTGGCTTCGGGTTTGTTTGACCCAGAAATTGTCCGTCTTTCGGACGCTGATTCGAGACGGAGTGATTTCCGTGACGATAACAACGTTATCCCATGGGAAGACCTCGATGAGGCGACCCGCGAACGGGAAGAGGCCCGGATGGAGGTCTATGCGGCGATGATCGATCGGATGGATCAGGGGATCGGGCGCGTGATGCAGGCGTTGGATGCAAGTGGTGAAGCGGATAATACGATTGTGATTTTCTTTTCCGACAATGGCGGCTGCGCCAGCTGGCCGGCGGACGAGGAGGAACCGGCGTTCATGGAATACAAGGAGGGTATTCCGGTGGGTGATCCTCGGGGTTATGAATTTGTAGGGAAATCGTGGGGCTGGGCGCAGAACGCGCCATTCAGGCGACACAAAGATTGGACCTATGAGGGTGGGATTGCTACACCGATGATCGTGCTATGGCCGCAGACGGTGAGTCCTGGGACGAAAACGGATCAGCCCGGCCATGTGGTCGATCTGATGCCAACACTAGCGGCGGTAGGTCACGCAGTCTATCCCACGATGAGCGAAGGGCATGCAGTTCCGAAGATGGAGGGACGTAGTCTTTTACCGGTATTAAATGGGCAAACGCGCGAAATTCCAGACATGGGTTGGGCGCTGTTCAGTAATTATGCGTGGCGGGAGGGTAATCGAAAGATTGTCTTCAATCGCAGTCTGCAAGAGTGGGAGCTCTACGATTTGGCGGTGGATCGATCCGAGACTCGTAACCTTGCGGGAAATCATGGCGATGAAGTTGGCCGGATGGTGGCGGCATGGTGGGAGTGGGCCAAGCGTTGTGGATTCAGTGAAATGTGAAGCTTGCGATCGGCGCAATTTCTTCACTCCACGGGTTAATTGTTTAATCCTCGATACATTTGTAGCAGAGTTCAGATCGTGACTGACTGATCTGTTCAGCTTCACTGATTTTACCCCGTCCTCTCCCTATCATGCTCCGACCTACCTCAATTTTAATGCGTGGTGTGGCCAAGTCATTACTTGGAACCGCACTTATACTGAGTTCTTTGATCCCGCTCGCGGGGGTCGAATCTGCCGCCGCTGGCTCCAAGCCGAATGTGTTGCTGCTCTTTGCTGACGATCAGACTTACGCCGCGGTGCGCGAATTTGGACTCACCGATATCGATACCCCGAATCTGGATCGTTTGGTCAAACGCGGCACGACTTTTACGCACGCCTACAATATGGGCTCTTGGAGCGGGGCGGTTTGTGTGGCGAGTCGCACGATGTTGATGACGGGCCGAAGTCTCTACGACGCGGGCGCTCACGAGAAGGAATTGGCGGAAGAAATTAAACAGGGCGTGATGTGGCCGCAGTTGATGAAGCAGGCGGGCTACCGCACCTACTTTACGGGCAAGTGGCACGTGAAAGCGGATACCGCCAAGATTTTTGACGTGGTGCGCCACCAGCGTCCGGGCATGCCGCGGACGAGCAAGAATGACCACAACCGGCCCCATGTGGGACAGCCCGATACGTGGGATGCCGCCGATCAATCGCTGGAAGGCTTTTGGGAGGGCGGCAAACACTGGAGCGAGATCGTCGCTGATGATGCGATTGACTACATCGGTGAGGCGAAGAAGCGCGATGAGCCCTTTTTCATGTATGCAGCGTTTAACGCGCCGCATGATCCGCGTCAGGCTCCGCAAGAGTATTTGGATCGCTACCCGCTCGACCGCATTGCGGTGCCCGAAACTTACCTGCCCTATTATCCGTATAAGGAAGAGATGGCGGCGGGTAAGGAACTGCGCGATGAACAGCTCGCGCCATTCCCTCGCACCGAATATGCAGTGAAAGTCCACCGCCGTGAATACTATGCGCTAGTCACCCACTTGGACGCGCAAATCGGCCGCGTGCTCGATGCGCTCGAAGCCTCGGGTAAAGCGGACAATACGTGGGTGTTTTTCTCCGCCGACCACGGCCTTTCGGTGGGGCAGCACGGCTTGCTGGGAAAACAGAACATGTATGAGCACAGCCTCCGCGTTCCGTTCATGGTGGTGGGGCCCGGGGTGCCGGCCAATCATCGGATGGCGGCGCCGATTTATCTGCAGGATGTGATGCCCACGGCACTTGCGCTCGCGGGAGTTGAAGCGCCGGACCATGTGTTCTACCACAGCCTCCTGCCGCAGATCGCGGGGAGGCAGGGCGAGACGAATTACCCGGCGGTGCTGGGATCTTATTTGGATAAGCAACGCGCGGTGATTCGCGACGGGTGGAAGCTCATCCTTTATCCCGAAGCCAAGGCGGTTCGTCTCTACAATGTCGCGATGGACGAACTCGAAGAACACGACCATGCGGGCTATCCCGGCACTTTGGAACGCCAGCGCGCGCTCTTCGCTGAACTGCTCACCTTGCAAGCCGACCTCGGTGACAAAGTGGATCTACGCGCGGTTTACCCGCATCTCCTCTAAACTTTCCTGAATCCTATCCCGATGAAACTGACTTTAAGAATTCTAATCGCGGTCATCGCTGGTTCGCTGACAAGCCTGCCGGTAACTGCCAAACGGACGGATGACCGTCCCAATATCCTCTTCATTCTGCTCGATGATCTCGGTAAAGAATGGGTAAGCTCGTATGGGGCGACGGACATAGAGACTCCGGTGGCTGACTCGCTCGCGGCGGGGGGGATTAAGTTTAATAACTTCTACGTGATGCCGCAGTGCACGCCGACGCGGTTGACGCTGATGACGGCGCAGAAGCCTTTTCGGCATGGCTGGGTGAATCACTGGGACGTGCCACGTTGGGGCGGAGGAGCGCACTATGACTACGAGCGAAACCCGACTTTGGTTCGGGGAATTCGGGATGCGGGTTACGCCACGGCGGTCGCAGGTAAGTGGCAGGTTAACGATTTCCGGGTGCAACCGGAAGCAATGGTTGAAATGGGATTTGATGACTACTGCATGTGGACCGGCTGGGAGGGAGAAAACCCGGCCAGCGCCGAGCGTTATTGGGATCCCTACATTCACACCAAAGAAGGGAGTCGCACTTACCCCGGTGAATTCGGTGATGAAGTATTCACGAATTTCCTGATCGATTTCATGGGCAAGCATAAGGACGAACCCATGCTGCTTTATTACGCCATGTGTCTGCCTCACGGGCCGCTCGTTTCGACTCCCTCGGAACCGAACGTGACCGAGAATATGGATAAGCACAAAGCGATGGTGCGCTATGCGGATGAACTGACTGGTCGATTGGTCAAGGCCCTCGATGATCTCGGTATTCGCGAGGATACGATTGTGATTTGGACGACCGACAACGGCACGAGTGGCAACATCACTGGCACTCGCAACGGCCATCGGGTCCAAGGGGCCAAGGCCAAGACGATCGAGGCGGGTATCAACGTGCCTTTCATTGTGAATGCGCCGGGTAGAATCAAGGCCGGGGTGGAAAGTAACGCGCTCTTCACGATCGCGGACCTGATGCCGACCTTTGCGGATATTGCGGGCGCGAAGTTACCCGAGCAGTTTGTCTTGGACGGGGTTTCGGTGGCTGACGCGCTACTAGGCAAGTCGGCTAAGTCACCGCATGATTGGATCATGGCCATGGGCGGTCGCAATGAAGCCAAATTGACCGATGCCGGAGTCGAGAATGCCTATGTCTATCGAGACCGGGTGCTGCGCACGGAACGCTACAAACTTTACGTGGATATCCGCCGCACCCCGGAAAAGCTTTTCGATCTGCAAGAAGATCCGTGGGAGCAAAAGAATCTGATCGAGAGCAAGGATCCGGCCGTGGTCGCGGCCCGGCAGTTTCTCACGCATCAGCTTTCTCGTTATCCGGGTCGAGACAGTGATCCGATTTACGATCCGCTGCCCGCGCGCTCATGGGACGTGCCCGTCACGGCGCAGTCGGAAGTCTGGAAGCAATAGGAGGGCGATTATCGGAAGGTGTCGGGCTTTACGGGCCGACACCGTGTCCCGGCCGGGCGGCCGGGTTTGTGATCGAGTTTCCGGTCATTGGGACTACCACGACAACTCTACCGCTCTGTCCGGTCCTACCGTCAGTCATCCTCCCAACGGATTTCTAGTCCGCCCACGTCTTGAGCAAACGATATCCTCGGCGCCAGATGAAGTCCGGGAGCGGATAGGTGAGCCATCGGTGGTGGATACGGAGGAGATTGAAGTCAATTCCACGGCAGGAATAGTGGTTGTCCCTATCGCGGAGCAAAAGCGTGATCGTTGGTCGCCTCGCTTGCAGCTAAATTGGAAGAAGACCGAAGATGGCGGTAGTCCTCAGTCGGGGGCCCCGGCCCCGAGCATGAGGGGTGGGCGCGTTGTGGTGAGGGTCTGTTTTCCTCCGTTTCCGGTGGTGAGAACGGTGGGCTGAGCGGGTGACCTGATAGGTTGCCGGTGGATGGGGCCGACGGGGATGTCGGCGTTCCCAGGTCGGAAGGCAGGGGCGGTTGGGTCACGGAGGGCGCGGAGGTGATACTTACCTTTATCCGCGGCGGTAAAGAGAGGACGGCAAGATTCGCGCGGCAGTCCCGCGAGGGCGGTCGCAGCACCGGCCTGCATTTTGATGACGATCACCCGGACCACGGGATCGAGCTGCATGAGTTTCACTCCCTGATCGCTCCGGACGATGTTTCCAGCCTTCCGAGCAAACTGAGTGGCATGCTCGAAGGCGAGGAAGTCGGCCGTTTACTAGCCAAGTTGGGTGACAAATCGGCCAAAAGGTTTACCGGGAGTTTCGACGGTGCGGGTCCGGTTGGGGGCATGATGCGAATCAATCACGGCAATATCGTCTTCTGCGATGGAACTGAAAACCCAAGGCGGTGAGAAGATACGCCTCGTGAAGTCTCCGGCGGGAGAGGATATTTTTGATGGTCCGGTGAATTCGGAGAAGGAGCGGGCTACCCTCGGCGGCGCGATTCGCCTCCGGCTCGAGAAAGTGGAAGGCATTGAGACCTTGGAGTTCCGCCTCGATGAAGATTTTGAGACAGGGGATGTGCGGATCCTCGCCCCCAAGGGCGGCTCAGTGCGAGTGATTCGACGGGGCGAGAATCATCCGATCGCGTTGGTCAGTCCCGGGACCTAGCCCCGTTTCGTTTCGGGCACAAAAAATGCGGAGCTTACGAGGCTCCGCGTTTTTTGGAAAAGAATAGGTTGGTTGGTTACATTCCGGGAATGGGGTCCTGAGCCGGACGCTTGAGGATAGCGGCGATGATCAGCGAGATGATCACGCCAATAACAAAGCCACCAATGAAGCCCATGATACCGGAGGCGGCCGGGCTGGTCATCATGCGGATCATGCCCTCGGCCTGCTCGATTTGTTCAAGGGAGAGGCCCTGCTCTTCGAGTTTAGTGATCTCACCCTCAATGATCATGTCCTGCATGCCGGGGTTGATCATACCCATATAAACGACGCTGGAAATGGAACCAAACAGGGAGGACCAGAGAGACGTGAGCACTCCAGCTCCGAGGGCACTCCCGTAACCGAAATTTTCTTCGACCGGAATTTCGGCCCGACGAGCCTTCACCGCAAGAATGAGACCGCCTACGGTGATGACAAGACCACTGAGGAGGGCGATGATTTGAGCAGAGCTGATTTTCTCGGGGGAATCATGGAAGCCCAAGAAATATAACATGAAGGTTAAAAGCGTGCCGGCGATGGCCATACTCAGGCCGTAGATGAAGGTAGTTTTCATGGTGGCGACACGTTGAGGGGAGCAGGATGGATTGCCAATAAGAGAAAGGATCGGCGGTCCCGACGGCAGGATGAGTGGCGAGTGATGACTATTTGGACCGGTTAGGGGCTGGCGAACGCTTCAGTCAGATGGAGGGTCACTGGGGCTGACGGGCTTTGCTCGTCGATTGACACCGGTGGGGCCGGGTCGCTTTCTCGTGCTCGGCCTGACTGCCTCCCCAAGGGAAGCTAAAGGACCAAACTCTCCGCCCAAAATTCACCCCTTAGATAGCAGCGCGAGCAAGCGCGCGGCCGAATTCTTTATGCAATTAGAAACGATAGATTGGGTCCTGATCGGGGTCTACTTTTTGATCGTCGTCGTGATCGGCGTCGTGGTGTCCAAGGCGTCGAGTCAGGATGCCGGGCAGTTCTTTTTGGCGGGCCGCAAGATGCCCTGGTGGCTGCTGGGTTTCTCCATGGTCGCGACGACGTTCTCGACCGATACGCCGAATCTGGTGGCTGATATTGTGCGGCAGAATGGAGTCGCCGGAAACTGGGTGTGGTGGGCCTCGCTGATCACCGGCATGGTGACGGTTTGTTTTTACGCGAAACTGTGGCGGCGGCTCGATGTGATGACGGATATCGAGTTTTACGAGAAGCGCTACAGTGGGAAGAGTGCGGCGTTTTTGCGGGGATTCCGGGCGCTATATTTGGGCGTGTTCTTCAACGTCATGATTATGGCGATGGTATCGCTCGCAGCGATTAAGATTGGCGGCGTGATGCTCGGACTGAGCCCGTTGGCGTCGATCTTGGGCGCGTCGATTGTGACGGTGATCTTCTCGTCGATGGGCGGATTTCGGGGCGTGGTGTTTACGGATTTTGTGCTGTTCATCGTGGCGATGGTCGGCTCGGTAGCGGCGGCTTATTTTGCGATCAATCATGCGGAGATCGGTTCGCTTAAGGCCTTGTTTGAGCATCCGAATGTGGCGGACAAATTGACGTTCCTGCCGGTGGTGGAGCGTGATGCGAGTGGCGCTCTGACCGATGAGAATCTCAACCTGTGGATGACGCTCATTGTGATGCCGCTGGTCGTGCAATGGTGGAGTGTTTGGTATCCCGGCGCGGAGCCAGGGGGAGGTGGTTACGTGGCCCAACGCATGTTGGCGGCAAAGAATGAGAAGCATGCGACGGGCGCGGTGTTGTTCTTCAATTTCGCGCACTACGGGCTGCGACCTTGGCCGTGGATTCTAGTGGCCTTGGCGTCGCTGGTGGTGTTCCCGACTTTGGACAGTTTGCAGGAAGCGTTTCCAAATCTAGACCCGAGCACGATCGGACATGACTTGGCTTATCCGGCGATGTTGACGTTCTTGCCGAGTGGTTGGTTGGGACTGGTCTTGGCGTCCTTGATTGCCGCTTACATGTCGACGATTTCGACTCACCTTAACTGGGGGTCTTCGTATGTGGTGAATGATTTCTACAAGCGCTTCGTGCGGCCAGATGCGACGGATCAACAGCTCGTGCGCATGGGCCGAATTTCGACGGTGGTGATGATGGTCTTAGCGGGAGCGTTGGCGCTGCAATTGCAGACCGCGCTGGATGCGTTTCAGATCCTGCTGCAAGTGGGCGCGGGCACGGGGTTATTGTTTTTGCTGCGTTGGTTCTGGTGGCGCATCAACCCAGCCAGTGAGATCACAGCGATGGCGGCGTCATTTATTATAGCCATTAGTTTCAAGGTATTCGACTTTGATCTAGCTTGGTGGCAGGAGCTCGTTATCGGCGTTGGCATCACGACGGTGTTGTGGATTGCGGCGACGTTGCTGACCCCCGCGACTAAAATGGAAACACTGGTGGCGTTTTACAAAAAGGTGCACCCAGGCGGTGGCGGCTGGAAGCCCGTGCAGGCGCAGTTGACCGAGCCAATCGCGCAAACCGACTCGATGGCTCAGCAGGCACTCGGAACCGTGATGGGGATCGTGGGAGTTTACAGCATCCTGTTTGGCACCGGTCAGTTGATCTACGGTAACTTAGGGATGGGAATCAGCCTCATGTTAGTCGCAGCAGTGATGGGATATCGAATGATTGCGCGTGAGTCGGTAAAAGGCCCGAGGGAGAGCTAGTTTAGCCCACTAGGTCACGCAGAAGAGACTCAAGCCCGCCACACCCTCGGCGGGGCCTGAGCACTGTCGCCATTGGAATTACCGTGCCAGAGTGGGCGCCGAGTTTCTGGCCGAGGATTGTTTGGAGCTTGGGTCTCTGCGGGCCCGGCTAAGCTGTGCCCCGAAATCGTTGGGGGCTCTGGCGGTGGTGAGAGGGAAGTCCATGTCATGGCCGGGGGACGTCCACCGTGTAGACAAAATGGGCGACGCAGTCGGCGTGATGTTCGTCGAGCGAGGCATTCACTGTCCGTCTACGAAATCGATTTTTCAGGGGGGGAATCCCTAGTAAGGGTCGGTCGACAAAGGTTGGAGTGTCAGTCAAACGAACGTCAGTTGGCGCCGCATGTTAGAAAGAATCGTAATTCGAAAGCCGGATCAAAATGGCTGGAGTGGAACTGCCCTGCTGGTGGTTGGGGCGGTCGCGGGGGTTCAGATGATTTCGGGTAAGTCGCGCAAAGCTGGATTGAGATTGGGCAAAAATCGTTAGCTGAGGTCGGGATCTTTGGGGGTTGGCGAATTGGGTCACTTGGATCTACCGGATGCGCTCGTCGATGGCGTCGATACTGATGGGGAGGGCGGTTTGGCTACCGAAGTCAGCACTCACGGCTTGTCGCGGTTTCCCCGGAGGGGGATGAGCACGATGGTCAGGCGAGAGATGAGATTTCTGACCCATTGCCGGGCGCGGTCGGATTGTCCGAACGAAGTCGAAAGCTTATGATTTCGGTGAAAACGGGGCGGCAGTCACGGAAGTGTGGCCGTCGAGGGTCTTCCGAAAGAGATCGCGTAGTCGGTGAGTTGATACGCGCTGGCGAAATAAGCCGCGCCAAATCTTGCGGTTACGATGGTCCGCATTGAATTGGCGGATTTCGGCTTCGAGCGCACGACCACTATTGAGGTTACCGCTGTGAGTGACCAACTCGATGTCGGTCTCAAAAATGTCTTGGCTAATTGAAATCAAAAGGAAGCAAATCCACCGCGTAGGGAAGTGCATACAGTGACACACTACTCTCTTACTGAATTCGGAGGAATCTATGCTTTTTTGCTCGCAGTAGATTTTTGCGAACGTGACGCCTGATGATGCAATAATTAACTTAAGTCTAAGTTATCGATATACGGCGTCAAGCGAAGTAAAATGATGGGGAATGGGATATTTCGAAGGAGAAGGAGGGGGGAGGGTTATGCAATGGTCGTTGAAAGGCGAATCGCGGGACAAAAAACCGCCAATCGGAGGACTCCAGTGCATTACGGTGCCAGGCGAGGGGGCCGCCTGAGCAGAGTATTAAACAGGGCAAAGCCGCCGAAGATCATGGCGTATGAAGAGGGTTCGGGCACGGCGGACACGGTGATGTTATCGAAGTTTGATCCCACATTCAGGCTCAACGAGGTTGCGGATTCCAAATTTGAAATCGCGGTCGCCCCGATGGACGAATAATCCACCGCGCTACCTGATCCGGTTCCACTGATGGTGCCTGCAGTGACTAAACCGGTGAATTTCACCACCAGATCGATGAGTGTGCTGGACGAATCCGTTTCAAGGGTGGGGGGCGGAGAGGAATATTCCTCCGGTGGAGGTGAGAGTGGCAGGCAACAGTAGTTGATTATTTTGGGTTCCAGTTCCTGAACGCCACGCGGCCGTATCAACTAGATCTAGGGAGCCAGGTGTTCCTTGGCTGGATGTTCCCGTGAACCACAACATTTTGGTGTTCGTATTGAGATTCAATACCAGCTGTGCCTGAGCCAATGAAGCCTACCAGAGTGACTAGACCCAAAATACGGAACTTAGAAGTGGTCGAATTCATGCTGCTAGTCAAAATGAGGACATTTTTAATGTGGCGAGATTTATATAGATGATCAGCCTAGGATCAACAGAAATGAATGAATATAATTCATTTTATTTTCCTAAGAATCGAGGAATAGTAATCTAAGATAATTTGAAAACCATTATAGAAAAATGTGTGACGTTATGAATTTCTACAGTAGTATCGTTTATTATTAATAATCGTAATCTTATATATAGATAGAATATCTACCCAATATATTGCCTTATTTCGGACGAATTTTGAGGTACTCGTAGATGATAAATTAAACGATTGTAGTTAAAAGACCTTACGGAATTATGCAATTAACCCTACGTATTTATATAAATTAGAATATTTGGTGTAGGGTGAGATCCTTAACAGGTTTCGGCACTAATAACGCCGAAGAAGAAACTACAGCGCTGAGCGGTTGACTTTATTTTTGAGTCTCGGTCTCAAGTGAAAGCAAACCGGTTCCGATTACGGCGTTTCGACGAAATCTAGTCGATGGCAACTCCGGTGATTCAGGTTAAACCGTGGGCGAGGATTACTCGGACCAATGAGGGTGGGATGACTTAGGCGGTTGTTGGATGGCAGCCGTGGTCCATTATTTGTTGCGGGGATACAAAATTGGGTTCAGTGACGTCCTTTGAATGGTGGTGGGGATCGCGCGTTGGCCAATTGCCACGGGTTCGGAAAGATTGAGCGTATTGGCGGGCCAAGGTCGAATCAGAACAGCCGAGATGAGATGTTCTTAACCTGTCGGATCGACTGAAAAGGTGGGGTCCAGATTGTCTGCTTAGGCTGTCCAGGCGCGCGGCACCGCGGTTGACGTCGCGGAGGACATTCTGCACGGCGGAAAAGGGGGGGGCTTGGGCGTCACGTTTCGGGGTGAGTTGGACTGGTCATGCACCTGCGCCGAAGCGGCTTTGGTCGAGGAGTTTGGTCGTGCACATCTGGGGCAGCGCACCGAGAACCATGCGCGACTTGGAAGGATTTGATGTTGGTCTCGGAGGGGAAGAGAATCGCGAGACGTTCGACGAGGCTGCAGGGATACTGGAAAGACCGTGGTTTTTGGATCCGGTTTCAATGACGCGATCGATCGCCGTATCAAGCGGCGATTCGAAAACCATCAATTAGCACGGCGCTGCCGGCCGCACCGAGGCCGCGAAGTTCGTCTGAACTCACGCCGGTATGCCGCAGAGGCTGAAGTTTGCCCGGGGAGAAAATAGATCGAAAGAGGGCAGTGCCGTAGCTCGGAGCGTTAGGGGAAAGGCGGTGCGCGAACCCGCGCTAACAGCTGCCATCGGGAGGGCTGGATAGCCCTATTAGGAGGCTGGCCAGCTTGGAGGCTTGGGACCGGTTCATTTAATTTGCTCGAGTCCAACCACGGGGAGAGAGTTGCGGGATTGCCGGGGGGGCGAGTCTCCTCGACGGGGAAAGGGTCGAGTGACAGACCTGCGACGGAAGACGAAGCGCGCTGACTCGGGAAGAGGAGCTTTGCACGCGGAGGCTAATCGGACTGCATGGGGGGGGCGAAATAGAAACGATGAGGCGGCGCAGTATGACGATTCCACCAAGTGGCACCCCAGAAAACCAAGGGTGTTTCTTCTCCCGCGGAAGTCATGGGATTACCCCTACCGTTTGCCGTCGATTAGCCGACCGAGCCCGCCGAGAACGGAGCCTTCGCCCGTCTGTTTGCCACCAGCCCGGGGGGCGGAGGCGATGATGCGATCGGCCAGACGGGAGAAAGGGAGTGATTGCAGCCAGATTTTGCCGGGGCCACGGAGGGTGGCGAAGAAAAGGCCTTCGCCGCCGAAGAGGGCGGACTTCACGCCGCCGACAAACTTAATATCATATTCGACGGTGGGTTGGAACGCGACGATGCAGCCGGTGTCGACCCGCAGTGACTCACCAGGTTTAAGGGTCCGTTCGTAGAGGGTGCCACCCGCGTGAAGGAAAGCCCAACCGTTACCTTCGAGGCGTTGCATGATGAAGCCTTCGCCACCGAAGAACCCAGCCCCGATCCGCTTGTTGAAAGCGATGCCTACGCTCACGCCTTTGGCCGCGCAGAGGAAAGAGTTTTTCTGCGCGATGAGTTCGCCGCCGATGTCGGGCAGATGCACGGGCAAAATTTTGCCGGGATACGGGGCACCGAATGCCACGCGGCGCTTTTCGAATGCTTGATTCAAGAACACGGTCATGAAGAGAGATTCGCCCGTGAGTAGCCGTTTACCCGCGCCCATCAGCGCGCCGACAAACCCGGAAGTCTTGGTCGAACCATCACCGAATATGGTCTCCATCGCGATGCTGTCTTCCATATACATCATACCGCCCGCTTCAGCGACCACGGCCTCTTGGGGATCAAGTTCAATTTCGACGAACTGCATGTCGTCACCTTCGATACGGTAGTCAATTTCGTGCATGGAATTCATAAGAATAGTGGATAGGTTTTGACGATGGTTTTGGGAAATACGGAAATCCTAGATTAATGGGAAAGGCGACTGGAGCGAAAAATAAAACGCCCGCGCTGGTTAGAACGCGGGCGGTTGCGGTGGGTTTGCTTAGGCGGCAAAAGGGAGGCGCTCGGAAGGTGAAGCGACTTTGATGGTCGCCAGTTCGAATGCGTAGGCTGGGGTGCGTCCGTAGTCTTGGAACGCGATGGAACCGAGTCCGATCAGGGTGGCAGCTCCGACGATGGGAGCGGCCCCAATGCCGACGATGAAGGCGGCCGGTGCGAGGAGAGTGGAGGCGAAGAGGACGAGAGCTGTTTTCATGATGGAAAGTAAGTTTTAGAGATTTGGGTTGTTGTAAGAGATTACCCGGAAGGGGCGGCGAAAGTTGCAGATAAAATTAAATAATTATTAGTTGTATCAAATAGTTGGACACAAAAAATTCTGGGGCGTTTTGCGTTTGAAATGAACCGGGATGAAAGGGACAAATGGACAAATTTCCGTTCGAATTACGCGGCGAGCGGGAGTCGTTCGGCTTTTTTCGCGCGGGTAACGGCGGGGTTGTTGGCGGCGACGTAGCAAGATTTTTCGCTGTAGTCACTGAGGGCGATGGAACTGAGTCCAATGGTGGTGACGATGCTGAGGGCGGCCGCGGCGCTCAAGCCGAGGGCGATGGCGGCAGGGGTGATAGCGGCGGCGATGATGAGGATAATGGAAGTTTTCATTTTTAATTTTGTTTTAAAGTTTTCGGTTGATGCCTGCAGGACGCACGAGGCCTGACCAAAGTTGCAAAAAAAGATTTATTTCTTGAAGTAACTTATAAATGGATACGGTGCGAGGGTATCGACGGGCGGGCGAACGGCCGGGGGAGATGCAGTTGCGGACGGGCGGGCAAGGGGAAGCGAGCCGGACAGGCAACGGGGAGGAGAGGCAACGAGCCGGGAAGGCAACGAGCCGGGAAGGCAACGGAACGAAGAGGCAGTTGTGGACGACCCAGCGGTCCGTCCGCCCCTCCCTTATCGCAAGGTCACGAGGGTCGCACCCCAGCTGCCGGTGCGTTCGTCGCCGAGGCGGTAGCTGGCGATGCCGGGGAGGCGGTCGAGCAGGGCGTGCACGGTGGTGCGGAGGGTGCCGGTGCCTTTGCCGTGAATGATGCGAACTTCTTGGAAGCCTCGGGCCCGAGCGGCGTCGAGATAGGCGGGGATCAGTTCGCCCAAATCGGAGGGGCGAAAAGTGTGAAGATCAAGTTCTCCCGTGATGGGAAACTCGACCGGGGCGTCTTCAGGCGAGTCGGACATCTTTGGGGCAACCAGACGTTGGCGATAACCGGGTGCTAGGCTTTTTTGGGCGGAGATTCCGAGGAATCTTCGTCGGGTGCGTCCTGAGCTGACGCGTTTTTGATGGGGGTATCCTTACGGGGAGGGTCTTCGACGGGATTGGATTCGCCGGCTTCGAAGGCTTCGTCGACCTTGGGTTCCCCTGCCTTGGCAGTGGATTCGAGGTCCTTGTGGTCTTCGTCGTGATCGTAGTTGTATTCCTCATGGTGAGAATCGTCATGATGGTAGTCATCATGATACTCATCGTTCTCAGGAGATGCGGTATAGGTGGTGGCAGCAGCAGCGCCGGCACTATTAGAAGGAAGGGCAGATGGGGGTTTAGGGCGAGAAGGAGGCGGGGGAGGAGTCTCAGCATCCATGGCTTTACGGATCTCTGCTTCGACCCCAGAGGCAGCGCGTTTGAACTCGCGAACGGTTTTACCGACGCTGCGAGCGAGTTCGGGAAGCTTTTTCCCGCCGAACAGCATCAGCGACATGATGAAGACGAGTAACATCTCTGGACCACCGAGGCCGTCGAGGAAAGCTAGACTGAAAGTTTGGTTAAACACGGGGGAGATCGATGAGAGATCGGAAAAAGCAGATTTTTGTTAACCACGAATGGACACGAATAGACACGAAATAAATTAAGAAGTCACCAATTTGGAGTTAACCGATGGAAACAGAGACGGTGAAGCGGTCGGTTTCTGCGGGAGGGACGAGTCGCAGACCGCGTTTGTTTTCAGGGGCGTTGGGCGGTCCCATCCAAGGTTCGACGCAGTAATAGGGCACGTCGGGTGAGCTGGTCCAAGTCACGATGGCGGCGTCGGGGTGGGGCGTGGTTTCGGTGCCGTGTTTGACGGCAATATGTTCTTGTCCATCGGCCGGGCCAAACGGGATGGTGGCCTCACTTAGATTGGTCAGGATGGTATCTACGAGGGAGGCGGAGGACAAAACGCTGCGGCGGGCGAGATCGGGGCCGGGCACGAGATTACCCGTTTCGGTCTGCCGATGAGACTCCGCCTTGGGGAATTGGATCACGTAGTCGTCGCGGGAAGCGCCTTCGGTCCAAGGCGCGGCGAAGTAGAAGTGATGCCCGGCGCACCAAGGAATGGGTTTAAGACCGAGGTTGCGTAGGGCAAATTCACAGGTGACGCGGTGGGATTCGAAGCGGTAGGCCACCGTGAACTCATAGTCGAAGGGGTAGGCATCGTAGTCCGCCGCGGTGGGTTGGAGGATCGCGCGGAAGCCGTGGTCATCAAGATGATCGATGCGGAAAGTGCCCTGGCGGGCGAACCCGTGCATGGGCATGGGGCGGCGAACCCCATCCGAGTGGCGCCAGAAATGGATGTCGCCTTGATCGAATGTGCGGGCGGAGAAGGGAAAAAGAATGGGGTTGCCGCCACGAATGCTGGCAACGGGCGTGTCGAGATCGGCCAGATCAGGCCAGTAGACGATATCGCGAATGGAGCCGTCGCCCCGGGCGTGGTGCCAGTGCATGAGGCGGGCGCCGGCCTCGGGCCACGCGAGAAACGTGGAGCCACCGATTTGCCAGCGCCGGATTGATTGGCCGAGATAGGAGATAGTTTGCATGCGGAGGAAAGGGCGTGTTGGCGAACGAGAGGCGTTGATGCAAAAGCTTTTTATAGAAACACGGGCTTCAATTGTATGATTAAGAGATGCGGTGGCGCTTGCGGTGATCGTTTAGGTAGGTCAGGTTGGCCCGGATACCTATGATACCTGTTTTCTGGCGCCGTCTCTTTTTTGCTGTTGTTCTGATCTCCGGATTGGTCGGTTTGACGTTGGGAGCGCAAGAAGAAGAGGAGACGGAACCGAACGAGCCGGTTGGGGTTGGGGCGGAAATCGAAGAGCCTACTGACGATCCAGTCGCAGAAGACGCGATTGCTCCGAGCGAAATAATTTCAAAAATCACGGATACGGATGCCCTAGTGCGTGTGGTCGTGATTCCGGTGCGAGATCAGATTGCCGAGCCGATTCTTTACGTGATTCGGCGGGGATTGAAGGCGGCCATTGAGCAGGAAGCTGATTTGGTGGTGTTGGACATGAAGACTCCGGGGGGCAGTCTCGGGGCGACTTTTGAAATTCTGGAGGCGCTAGGAAAATTTAAAGGAGATACGGCGACGTTTGTGAATGATGAAGCGATCTCAGCGGGCTCGTTTATTTCCGCGATGACCGACGATATTTATTTCGCGCCGCAAGGGATAATCGGGGCGGCCGCACCGGTGATGTCGACGGGAGGAGAGATCGATGAATCGATGAAGCAGAAGATCGTGAGTTATCTTAAAGCGCGGATTCGGGCGATTTCGGAAGGTCACACCTACCGGGGGCAGGTGATTTCCGCGATGATTGATGCGGATTATGAGTTGAAGATTGGTGACGAGGTGCTGAAGGAGAAAGGCGAGTTACTTTCGCTGACGGCGACGGAAGCGGCAAAAATGTATGGCGACCCACCGGAGCCACTTTTGGCGGCCGGGATTTTTGATACGATTGATGATTTATTGGATGATCGATTTGGCGAGGGAGGTTACGTGGTGGAGACATTGGTGCCGACGTGGTCGGAAGATTTCGCGGCATTCTTGAATTCGATTTCGCCACTGCTGCTCGGGTTGGGTTTTCTGGGGCTATTTATCGAGTTTAAGACTCCGGGATTCGGAGTCTTTGGGGTGGGCGGCGGCCTCTGTCTCGGACTGGTATTCTTAGGGAACTACACCGCGGGACTGTCGGGTAACGAACCGATGCTGTTTTTTCTGCTCGGAGTTGTCTTGTTGCTCGTTGAGTTGATCCTGTTCCCCGGATTGGTGGTGGCGGCGCTTTCGGGAATTCTCTTGATGTTAGGCTCGTTGGTGTGGGCGATGGCGGATATCTGGCCCAATGAGCCCATCAGTTTTTCGGGAGATATCTTTTTGCAGCCGATCATGAATCTGGGACTCGGCCTCGTCACCGCAGTGGTGTTGGGCGCGTTCGTCTTGCGGTTTCTGCCGCGGGGCTGGTTTTGGGACCGGATGGTTTTGGCGGCGGCGGCTGGGGTGGTGGTCGAACCTGATCAGCAGGTTGGCACTTCCGCAGGGGTCGGTTTGGTCGGCCGGATTGGTGCGGCGGTGACGGATCTTTATCCTAGCGGCCAAGTCGAAATTGATAGCCGTTATTATGATGCCAGAGTTGAAGTGGGCACGCTCGATTCGGGGCGCCGGATTCGGGTAGTCGAACAGCGGGCCTTTGGATTGGTGGTTGAGGCCGAAGGTGAGGAGGACGTGCTATGACGATGATCGCAGCTCTATTTGTAATCGGCGCAGTTTTCCTGGGCATGGAGATTCTGTTACCCGGAGGTATCCTAGGGGTGTTTGCCGGGATTGCACTCGTGGGGGGCATCGTTTTGGCGTTTCTAGATTTCGGATTGGCGGGAGGCGCGGTCGCACTCATCGTTGCTTTGGTCTTGGTCGGTCTCGTGCTGTATTTCGAAATTAAGATTTTGCCCAAGACGGCGGCGGGAAAACGATTTTTCTTAAACGCGGCGATCTCCGGGGCAACTTCCACGGCGCGGGAGAATGACCTGACCGGGAAGTCGGGCATGACCAGCACCACGCTGGGACCCTCCGGTTACATCTTGATCGACGGGAAACGCTATGAGGCATACTCTCGAATTGGTCTGATAGCGAAAGACGTTCCGGTGAAAGTCGTGGGCGCAGATAATTTTAGATTAATTGTAACTCCTGAAAACTAATATCGTATGAATCTCACTCTTGTTTTAACTATCGCGGGCGCGATCGCGGGCTTCGTCGTCCTCGGAATTGTCATCTCGTTCTTCAATATCTGGCTCAAGGCGTGGTTGTCGGGAGCGAGGGTCGGTTTGGTCAACTTGGTTGCCATGCGCCTGCGAGGCGTGCCCTACGGCATCATTGTCGACGCTCGTATTCGGGCGGTAAAGGCTGGTATCGAACTTGGAGTTGACGAGATCGAATCTCAGTATTTGGCGGGCGGTAATGTGATCGCTTGTGTGCAAGCATTGATCGCTGCCCAGAAAGCGCGGATCGAGCTCGATTGGCAGCGAGCTTGCGCGATTGACTTAGCGACTAAGGGCTCGGGGAAAAGCGTGGAAGAAGCGGTGCGCACTTCGGTCGACCCCAAAGTGATTGATTGTCCCAATCCCGAAGGAGGTCGGACAACAATCGACGGTGTGGCCAAGGACGGCATTCAAGTAAAAGTGCGGGCCCGGGTCACGGTGCGCACTAATTTGGATCGGTTCGTTGGTGGTGCGAAGGAAGAGACAATTGTCGCCCGAGTAGGCGAAGGTATCGTGACGACTATCGGCTCGGCGGCGACCTACAAGGTCGTGCTGGAGTCGCCGGACTCGATTTCGAAAATGGTGCTGCAACGCGGATTGGACGTCGGCACGGCGTTCGAGATTTTATCGATCGATATCGCGGATGTAGATGTAGGCGACAACGTCGGCGCAAAACTGCAAACGGCCCAAGCCGAAGCAAACAAGAGTATCGCGCAGGCGCAGGCGGAAATCCGTCGAGCCGCGGCGGTCGCACTGGAGCAGGAAATGCAAGCGCGGGTGCAAGAGATGCAAGCGAAGGTGGTTGAAGCCCAAGCCGAGGTGCCATTGGCGCTGGCCGAAGCTTTCCGCAAGGGCCACTTGGGCGTGATGGATTACTACAAGATGGAAAACATCCAAGCAGATTCTGGGATGCGGAAATCAATCGGTAAACCAGAAGAAGACGACAAAGTCTAACCAGCATCACTGACTGATTATTTCTAATGAACTGGATCTTCGACAACATGCAGTTGGTGATCGTGATCGCCTCTGCATTTGCGTGGTGGCTCAACCAACGCCGGGGGGACTCCAAGGAGGAGCCACCTGAGTCTACCCTAGAGCGGGATCGTGGAGAATATGACGAGCTTCGTCAGCGCAAAAAGATTCAAGACGATATCAGGCGGAAGATTGCGGAGCGGCGCGGTGAAAGTGTGCCCATGGAGCAAGGGCGCCGGCCATCTCCCCAATCGACGCAGCCGGTTGAACCGGCTGAGCCTGAGATTCCGCCTTTTTTGAGAGACTTAATGGGAATGCCGGAGGCACCGCCGAAGCGTGAGCCTCCACCCATGCCAGAGTTTGCTCCGGTTTCAGATCGCCATTCGCGGATGGAAGCGGAATTGCGCGAGTTGGAAAAGAAACGTAAGGAAGCCGAAGCGATGGCCGCGAACGTGCGGAGCTCAGCGAAAGCTAAGCAGCGGAGGGCTGCTCACGCCTCAAATTCTTCGAACATGAGTGATCGTGACTGGCTGGCGACTTTGCGAAATCCGCAGAGTGTGCGTCGGGCTATCATTTTGCGGGAGATTTTGGGGAAACCAGTCGGTTTGAAATAGTTGCCCCTCAATCCACCTCGGGACCGCAGTTGGTCACAGTGATCACAGAGTTAGGAAAGAGTTCACGGAGTGATCTTCGTGAACGCGAAAATGAAGGAGGCGAGTTTTCCAGTCAATGGAGCCAGGTGGAAACTGCTGGGTTAGCTTTTTTCAGCTACTCCCGACCTCCGATTTAACTCGGTGAGCTTTGCCGGCTTAGGGGTTACTTGTCTGATCGATTCGTGCGAGAGTGGATGCTTCTGGCACGACCGTCACAAGTGATTTCCTTATTCTCTGGATCGTCGTGAAGGAGGATCTCCGCGACGTCACGCGGCCCATCACCGTAACTTTCTACGTCAGGTCAAAAATGAGGGGAAGCTGTTTTCTACCGCGATGGTTTGGATGACCATCAGCCTGAAGTCGGGGTGTAAAGCCCCTCCTACATTCAAGCTTAAGGCCTCAAGTGGCATTCACTGATTGTAGCAAAAATGGATTTATCTATTTCAGCTGATCGGTGAAGAAACAGTCTTCTGGAAATAGGTCATATTTAAGCTACTTAAGTGATCTATCTCCACGGGGAATCTCATTTAGGCACAACGGTTAAACGTAGGTCGATAGGGATCCTTCTCGTCGCAGATAGCCTATTGATCGGGCTTGCTTACTCTATTCGGACGCGTTTGCGGCCGGTTGAGTTGGTGGGGAAGCGGGTTCCGTCTTTTTCGATCTCAACGTTTTCGATGGGATCGGCGGTCAGTAGAAGGGAGGTTGTGAGGGGGAAGGCGCGACTATCGCCCCGGGTGATAGATCCTTGGAAGAGCTCTGCGCCGGAGGATTCATCGACGACTTTGATGCGCACGCTATTGAGGGCGTGAATGATGATCTCAGGTTGGGAAAGATCTTCAGTCATCATTTCGACCTCAGGCTCGTCGTCGACTGACGTTGTGCCACTCCAGGTGCGAACGCCGATCCATACGATTAGGATCAGAGCGACAACGGCCGCAACGGCGGCGGCACCTTTGATAATGAGTGACTTGTCGATGTAAGGGAGCGCACCAGGGCTGGGCTTGAAGGTCGCGGGGTTCTCGTCGTCGTCGTCTCCACTGGTGGAGCCAGCGTCAGATTCTTGGGCAGAGTCTTTGGATGTGGCGAGGGAGAGATCCATCCGACCGTAGATCTCACGGTTGAGGCCTTTCGCTTCGGGTTTGCCATGACCAAGCGCATTGTAGTCGTTAACTATCTTCTCGCCTGGAAGGCTTAGATAGTTGGCGTAGGCGCGGAGAAATCCGCGCACATAGATGTCGGGCAGATTGATATCGAACTGACTGCTCTCAAACTTGTGGAGGTAGTCGCCACGGACCTTCGTGGCTTCAGCGGCCTCGCGAATGGAGATTCCTTTGCGCTTCCGAGCCTCTTCCAAACGTTCGCCGATGTTCTGCATGAGTTCGATGGTGCTGAATTCAAAAAGAGTTAGAAACTACGAAATACACGAAATACACGAAAAATTCGTCGGATGGATTTGGTCGGTTTGAATCCGATCTCGGGCCGGTCGCTGAGTAATGGCGTTGGGAGACGATCAAAGACGGTCGAGGTCGACTAAGATTTCTCGCGGACTCGATCCATTTTCTGGACCGACGATGTCGTTGTCTTCGAGTTTATCCATGATGCGAGCGGCCCGGTTGTAACCGATACGCAGTCGGCGTTGGATCATGGAAGTTGAAGCACGCTTGGTAGATTTCAAGACGTCGAGCGCGCGGTTGTAGAGCTCGTCGTCTTCGTCCGAAGGAGAATCATCGTCGTCGTCTTTACCTCCCTTGGAATCTTCGGAGCTCTCGATCGTCTCCTGCACGTCTTGTTTGTAGATCGGCAGTCCGTTGTGTTTTTGCATGAACTCGACGATGTTCATGACCTCTTCATCGGAACAGAAGGCGCCTTGGGAGCGAACGAGGCGGGCCGTGCCGGGAGGGGAGAACAGCATGTCGCCGCGACCGATGAGGTTCTCGGCTCCCTTGGTGTCGAGGATGGTGCGGGAGTCGATCTGGGAGGCGACTTGGAAGGCGATACGGGACGGGAGGTTGGCCTTGATGACCCCGGTGATGACGTTAACCGATGGGCGTTGAGTCGCGATGATCAGGTGAATACCGGCGGCACGAGCGAGTTGGGCGAGGCGGGCGATTGAGGTTTCGATTTCCGCCGGGGCGACCATCATAAGATCGGCGAGCTCGTCGATAATCGCGACGATGTATGGGAGCTTCTCCGGGAGTTCGGCTTCTTCGTCATCGACGCCGGGCAGATCGGTTTGATTTGGCGGAGCGTCGGGGAGATCGGGTTTCCTATTCCGCTTCTTCCGGTTGTTGAAACCGATGATATTACGCACGTTACACTTCGCGAAATACTGGTAGCGGTTCTCCATCTCGGTGAGGAGCCACTTGAGCGCTCCGGGGACCATCTTGGGAGAGGTCACCACGGGAATGAGCATGTGCGGTAAGGAGTTGAACACCTTCAACTCGACCACCTTGGGGTCGACCATGATCATGCGGACCTCGTCGGGCGTCTTTGAATAGACAATCGAGGCGACGATGGCGTTGATGCAGACGGATTTACCTGAGCCAGTCGCGCCGGCGATAAGCAAGTGAGGCATCTTCGCGAGGTCGGAGACGAGGGGTTTGCCGGAAACGTCTTTGCCTAGCGCGATGGGAAGCTCAGCCTTATGGGAGGCCCAGTCTTCAGATTCGAGAATCTCGCGCATACCCACGGCGGTGGGGTGCTTATTGGGCACTTCGACGCCGACGGCGGCCTTCCCGGGAATGGGGGCGAGAATACGCACGGATTGAGCGCGCATGCCCAAGGCAATATTTTTATCGAGCCCGGAGATTTTTTCGACGCGGACACCGGGCGCGGGCACCACTTCGTAGCGCGTGATGACTGGGCCGACGTGGATCTCACCAATGGAGACCTTAACGCCGAATTCCTCGAGAATTCGGAGGAGGTTCTCCGCATTGCTTTGGTGCTCTTCTTCGGAGTTATCTTCGTGGGGTTTGGCCGGTTCGCTGAGTAAGCTGTTGGGCGGATAGGTGTAGGAGCCGACGGCTTTCGGGGTGTCGACATTGCGCGCTTTTTTAAGCTCCTCGGCCTTGACGATATTGAGGGCGAGCTTCTTGGGCTCGGCTTCGCCGCCAGCTATGGCCGGGTTGGGGTCGTCCGATTTCTTGCGAGAAAGGCCGATGACCTTGGCGGGTTCGGGCTTGGCTTTGGGGGCAGGGGGAGCGAACTGAGGAGGAGTGGTGCCGGGGCGTTGCAGCGGATCGGCGGTGCCGCCGGCCATCTTGATTTCATTGGCGAGCTTTTCACCGGCTTGATTGGCGTCTTTTTGGGCCGTCTTTTCTGCGGCACGACGCTCCTTCTCCTCTACTTTGGCGGTGCGAATAGCCTCTTTTTCTTCTGCTTTGGCTTTGGCTTTCGTCTCCTGGGCGAGGCGTTTTTCTTCGCGGCGAGTCGCCGCGTTTTCGGCGCGAGTTGCTTTCCAATTTTGGAAACTCTGGATCATGCGCTCGAAGAGAGAGGCGATGTCGCGGGTGAAGATGAAGAACAGACTGACGACGTAGACGGTAGCGAGCAACGAAGCGGTGCCGAAGTCACCGATCATTTCCTCGAGGAATAGATCGTAGATGCCGTAGCCAAAGTTACCCCCAAGGCGTCCTTCCGGGAAGAACTGGCTGGAGGCGAGAGAGTCGATCTTGATCATGGCGGCCAGTCCGCAACCGGCGATGCCCGCCAGGACCATGGCGGTAAAACGGGTGAACGCGAGTCGGCGCGCACTGCGGATCGCGACGAACATGGACCAGAAGGCGAAGATGGGAATCAGCCATGCAAGGAGGCCGAACCAAACAAAACTTATCCGCGCAACGTCGGCGCCGATCTTGCCAACGAGGTTTTTGTCACCCGATTCTGTGGAGTTGCTGGAAATGTAACCATCTTGAAGGGGACTGTAATCAGCATAGGCCACCACGAGCCACAAACCAAGGATCAGGCATGAGGCAGCCACGCCCCAGCGGGGGCGGTATCGGGGGGATTGGAAGCCGCTGGGCTTTTGCTTTGAGTTTGAAGTCCGTGACTTGGCCATGTGGGTTGGTCCTCTTACCGTTTGATTTCGAGGCGACGAAGTGAGATTCGGACCCTGTGATCGCACCGGTCAAATGTAAATCATCCTCTATTCCATTCCAAAATTGTTCAAAATCGCCATGAAAGAAGTGCTTCGTTTTCAACCGCTTTATCAAGATCGGGTTTGGGGAGGTCGGGGATTAGAGACCTCGTTGGGCCGGGAATTACCGAGAGAAGGTCCGATTGGTGAAAGCTGGGAGGTCGTGGATCGGCCGGAAGCGCAATCGATTCTCGTGGGTGGCAGTCTGGATGGAACGTCGGTGCGAGACGCTCTGGTCGGACATGGGGCCGCGATTATGGGGCCCGATTGGCCAACTGATCGACCGTTTCCGATATTGATTAAGTGGCTCGATTGCCGCGAGCGGTTGAGTTTGCAAGTGCACCCACCGGCGGAAATCGCCGGTGCGATGGGGGGAGAGCCAAAGACGGAGAACTGGTTCATCGCGGATACCACGGCAGAGGCGAATTTGATCGTGGGGCTCAAGGCAGGTACCAGCCGGGGTGACTTTGCGCAAGCGTTGGTGGAAAATAATTTAGATGACTGCGTGCATCGTTTCCCGGTGCAGGCGGGGGATTCGATCTTGGTGCATAGTGGCACCATTCACGCGATCGACGGCGGGAACTTGATCTTAGAAATTCAGCAGAATTCGGATACGACCTACCGGGTTTACGACTGGGGGCGAGTGGGGCTGGATGGCTCCCCGCGTCAACTCCACGTGGCGGAGTCGCTGGCCTCCATCAACTGGGATGTGGTGGAACCGTCGGCGATTTCGGCGGCAAATGAGGCGGCGGTAATCGCGGATAGTAAAGAGTTCCGAATTCGTCGACTGCCCTTGGCGGCGGGTGAGAGCGTGTATTTCGCAGCGGGTGAGCAACCCCGACTGGTCAGCATGGTCACGGGAGAAGTCTCGGTTGACGCCCCTAACGGCGAGTCCCTCACGCGGGGGGACAACGTTTTGCTGCCGTATGCGGGTGAATTTACGGTGAGTGCGAGTTCGGTTGGGCCCGCTTTGCTGCTGATTACGGAGAATTTCGCATGAATCAGGAGCAAATCAGAAACATATATGCCTCCAATCGCGGCGGCACGCTGTTGAAGCTGATCGCCTTGATGGCGGTCTTGGCCTCGGTGACGATCATCGGGTGGATGGTGTTTTTGCCCACGATGGCGATAAAGGCGGTGCAGGGGCGCACGGAATTCGGGACCCGAATTGATCGATTTGCGGCCAACCCCTTCAGCGGGCGATTCCAAGGGGGGGACCTGCGGCTGGAGAACCCGAGTCGATTCGGGGGCGATGTATTTGCGGAAATAGCTAGCTTTGAGGGAGAAGTGGAGGTGAGTAGCGTCACGACCAGCGAGCTGGTGGTGGAGACTCTGACTCTCGATATCCGAAAACTGGTGCTCGTCGTCGATCCAGATGGAAAATCGAATTTGGACGCGTTTGGGGCTTCGTTCGCGGGATTACCGGCGGTGGATACTCCCCATTATGCCGTGGCAGGTTTACCGTTGATCGGAGATGGCCCTTCGCAAGTGGTGGTGCGTCGGCTTGAACTTAAGCTGGGGCGACTCGAAGTATTAGATCTAGCGGGAGCGCAACCTGTTCTGGTTGGCGATGATCTAAACTATACCCACACCTACGAAAATGTGCGTAAGGTTGAACAGTTGTTTACGCCGGGCTTTTTGGCTCAGCTCCTTAAATCACCTCAATTGTGGCAGGCTTTGGTGTCCAGTGGGGCGGTTCCGGGGCTAGATCGAGGGGATAATCCAGTGCACAATCTGATGGAGCAGGGTAAGGATTTGCTAAATTCATTGTTTCGAACACTTGAACAAAAGCCAAAGCCGTAAATTAGTAGTCCTTTGCAATGAAAGATAACGAGTCCATGACCGATACCAACGATACCAAAAAGCCAGAGTCCGCTGAAGAAAATACGGCGACAGGAACGGCTGAAACGCCGGAAATTGTCGAAGAAACGACCGAGCCGACTTTGGAAGAACAACTTGCCACCGCGCTCCAAACGGCGGCGGCGGCTAAAGACGCCCAACTACGGGCGGCCGCTGATCTCGAAAATTTTCGTCGCCGCACGGTGCGAGAAAAAGATGAGCTGCGAGCATTTGCAGCTTCTCGAATCGTGGAAGCATTGCTGCCCGTGGTGGATAACCTGGGATTTGCGATTGCGGCCGCTAAAGCGCCTAATGCGGAGCTAAAGTCTTTGGCCGATGGCGTAGCAATGGTGGTGACTCAGTTCACCACTGCCCTCGGCAATCATGGGCTCAAGGAGGTGAACCCAGTCGATGCGGCATTTGATCCGAACCAGCATGAGGCGCTGTCACAACAACCCAGCGACACCGTGATCGAAGGTAATGTGCTGCAAGTGGTGCGAATCGGATACTCCCTCAACGGACGTTTGCTGCGCCCGGCCTCGGTGATCGTTTCTGGCGGCGCTGCTACGCCCGAAGAGGCACCTGCTCCAGCCGGGGAAAAAAAGGAGAACGCTTAACTACTAACCAGTGACGCGCTCCGCGCATTACGTCACTCGTCCCAACGAATATCGCTATGGCGAAAGAAGATTTTTACGACCTCCTAGGTGTCACTCGCGAAGCGAATGACATCGAAATGAAGAAAGCCTATCGCAAGAAGGCGGTTAAATACCACCCGGATAAAAATCCGGGCAACAAGGCCGCGGAGGAGAAATTTAAGGAAATTTCCCACGCCTACGAAGTTCTCAAGGATCCGCAAAAGCGGGCCGCTTATGACCGTTATGGTCATGCGGCCTTTGAGGGCGGTGGCCGAGGCCCCAGCGGAATGGGTGGTATGGGTGGTGGAGGTGGCGGCGGAGGCTTCCATGATCCGTTCGATGTTTTCCGGGAAGTCTTCGGCCAAGGTGGCCAAGGCGGCGGTGGTGGTGGTGGTGGTGGCGGCGGCATCTTTGAGGAGATGTTTGGCGGCGGCGGTGGTGGTGGCGGAGGCGGTGGTGGTCAAGAAGGCGCCGATCTCCGTTATGACCTCGAAATTTCCCTCGAAGACGCAGCCAAAGGCATCGAGAAAGAGCTGTCTTTCCGTAAGCCTATGTCGTGCGGTCGTTGCGACGGTTCGGGGGCAGAGCCGGGATCGAAACGCGTCACCTGCACGACGTGTGGCGGCGTTGGTCAGGTGCGCCGTAGTGGTGGTATCATTACGTTTCGGCAAACGTGCCCCACCTGCGCGGGGGCCGGCACCAAGATTGAAAATCCGTGTTCCCAGTGCCGAGGCGAGGGACGCGAGACCAAGACAGCCAAGATCAATGTGCGCATTCCGCCGGGGGTTGATTCCGGCACGCGCCTACGTTCAGTGGGCAATGGAGAGGCTGGCCTCGCCGGTGGCCCTCCCGGCGATCTGCACATTGTGCTGACGGTGAAGGAGCATGAAATTTTTGAGCGTCAAAATCAGGATCTCTTCTGTGAAATTCCGATCAAGTTTACCTTGGCGGTCTTGGGCGGCACGATAGAAGTCCCCACCCTGTTTGGTAAGGGATCGCTCAAAATTCCGGTCGGCACGCAGAGTGGCACGACGTTCCGACTCCGTGGCAAGGGCATGCCCTCACTCCGGGGCGGGGTCCAAGGGGATCAACTCGTGCGCGTTCAAGTCGAAGTGCCAAAGAAGCTCACGGATGAGCAACGGACACTGCTGCAGGAATTCGCGAAGGTGAGTGGTGATGCCGATCATCCGACGGAAGAAGGCTGGTTCGACAAAGCGAAGAAGTTCTTCTAGCCGCCCTCAGTTTTTTATGAATTTTCAAAGGCGTAGCCGAGGGGCTGCGCCTTTTTTGGGCGCAGGGCGGGTGAGTAATTGCGTTTGAGGAGAACTGTATTCAGGTTGCTGCTTAGCTATTGAATGGCATGAGTTAATGAAAATTCATTGCGATGATTTTAGCGTAATATTACCCCCGTTTTCTCTTATGGCTTCTCGTAAAAAATGGCGTATTGCTGGAATCAATTTTGATTTCCGGCACATGGATCAACTGCTCGGGTGCGTGCACCGGGAGCGCAATGCCGAGTTGGTGGGAATCAGCCACCATGATCCGGCGGAGATGGAGGATGTGATCGCGGCCGGGGCGGTTCCCGCGGAGCGGGTCTTTACGGATTGGCGCCGATGCATGGAGGAGACGAAGCCCGATGTGGTGGTGCTTTGTCCGGCGAGTGGGGCTCATGCGCAGTGGGTCGAGCAGGTGGCGGCGTATGGGGTGCACGTTTTGATCGAAAAACCGTTCGCCGCCAATCTGGCGCAGGCTGATCGGATGGTGAAGGCGATGAAAAGAGCCAAACGTCGAATGGCGATTAATTGGCCGCTCGCGTGGTATCCGCCGCATCGCACGGCTTTTCGATTGCTGCGGGCGGGGCGGATCGGCGACCTGCAGGAGGTTCATTTTTACGATGGTAACCGTAGCCCGATTTGGAATCGCGCTGAGGCGAAGGCGAAGGCACCGACGTTGGCCGATAAAAAGGCGAGTTGGTTCTACGACCCAAACGGCGGTGGATCGCTGGTGGATTACCTCGGTTATGGCGCTACGCTCGCGACGTGGTATTTTGAGGGAAAGAAACCGACCGAAATTACCACGATGACGGGAGGCACAAAAGGGCTGCGGGTAGATGAGCAAAGCGTCACGATTGCGCGCTATGGCGAGTGGCTATCGACGTTCCATACGCGCTGGGGCACATTTTCCGATCCTTGGATGCATCAGCCACAACCGCTGTGTGGTTTCGTGCTCAAAGGGAGCAAAGGCACGATTTCGAATTATGACTATGCACCGACGATTACGGTGCAAACGGCGCGTCATCCCGAAGGGAAAGTCATGGCCGTAGATAAACTGAAGAAACCTCAGCAAAATCCGGTGCAATACTTCCTTCATTGTCTCGAGCATGAGGAAGCGATCGAAGGTCCGCTGGATGTGAAAGTTTCGCGAATTGGTCAACAAATTGTGGATACAGCGGCCGAAAGTGCGAAGCAGAAACGTCCACTCAAGCTCCTCACGAAATAGTTAATTTTTCTTACCCATGCGTGCTCCTAAACTCGATTATTTACCTCGTGGTCCCCGGCGGCCGAAGTCCCATAAACTGGCGATGATCGGCTGTGGCGGGATTTCTCAATATCACCTCATCGCCGCCAAATCATTCGGGGTGGAAGTCGTGGCGCTGGCCGACGTCAACCGCGCGGCGGCCGAGAGCCGGCGGGACGAATACTTTCCCCAAGCGGACGTTTATACCGATCATCGTGAATTGTTGGCGCGCGAAGACGTGACCGCGGTGGAAATCGCGACGCACACCGCGGTTCGGGCCGCCCAGATCGAAGATGCGTTGAGAGCGGGCAAACACGTGCTGAGCCAAAAACCGTTCGTCTCTGATATCCGGGAAGGGCGCCGATTGGCGACCTACGCGAAGCGGCGCAAGTTGCACCTCGACGTGAATCAGAACGGGCGATGGTCACCGCAATTCGCCGGCATTATCGCGGCGGCGCGACAGGGATTATTGGGCGATATCCATACTTTGGATATGTCGCTGGCATGGGACCATACGTGGACCCGCGGTTCACCGTTTGCGGATTTGCATCATCTCATTCTGAGCGACTTCGCCGTCCACTGGTTCGATGCGGCGGTGTGCGTATTTGGCGAACGCCAGGCCAAGCAGGTTTTTGCGTCGGCCGTGAAGGCGCCCAACCAAGATATGAAGCCACCGATGTTGGCTCATTCGGTGGTGAATTTCGGCGATGGTTTGGCGACCTTGGCATTCAGTGCCTACGAGTCGTTCGCACCGCAGGAGTATCTTTGCTGTGTTGGTTCCAAGGGAACGATCCGCGGCACGGCGAACGTCGCCCAAATCAAAGAGCTCGAACTCACGACAAAGAAAGGCACCGCCAAGTTGCCGCTCAAGGGCATGTGGTTCCCGGACGGATTCCGCGGTACCCTGGGAGAGTTTTTACGAGCGATAGAAGAGGATCGAGAATCCGCCATCAGCGCGCGCAACAATCTGCGGAGTTTGGAACTGTGTTTCGCGGCGCTGGCCAGCGCCGATACCGGTCAACCGGCGCAACCGGGCAAAGTGCTCACAAGTCGTTTGTAGTTCGGGGGGGGGTGAGATGATGAAACGTATTTTTGAACGACAGCGATGGCTGGTCGTGCTGATTTTCTGCTTCTCCGGTGCGGACGCGGCGGTTGTCGATATCGGCAATCGACGGGAGCTTTTTGGGGATCACTAACTGATCGAATCGCTCGACGGGGTTTCCCTTCGTTTACATCATTCCCGCAATGCCGGGCCGGCGTTTTATTTCGATAAACCTTGGGAGGGAAAGTTCTCCGCTTAAGCGACGGTGCTCGATGATAATGGACTCTACCGGATGTATTACCGGGGCCTCCCGAGCGCGAACGGTGAATCGGAGGCGGTGACCTGTTACGCTGAGTCGCGCGAGGGAATGGATTGGGTGAAACCGAACCTCGGGCTTTTTTAGATCGAAAGCACGATGGATAATAATGTGGTGATCGCGATCAATACCCATGCGCGCGGTTTCAGTCCGTTCATTGATACGCGTCCCGGCGTCCCGGCCAACGAGCGTTACAAGGCGATCGCTGGGGTGGAGACGAGGGGGCTCCGGGCTTTCGTTTCGAGCGACGGCCTAAATTGGGCATCAGTGGGGGGGGGCGGATATATCTTCACCGAGGGGATGTTTGATTCGCACAATGTCGTTTTGTGGTCCGACCACGAAGAGGCCTACGTGTGTTATTTTCGCACCTGGACCGAGGAAGGCTTCAACGGCTTTCGCACGGTGAGCCGCACGACCTCACCCGACCTGTTGAATTGGTCGAAACCCGTCGCGATGAGTTTCGGCGATACGCCGATGGAGCATCTCTACCCCAACGGCACGTTCCCGTATTATCGGGCACCGCATATTTATATTGGTTTGGCGAAACGTTTTCTGCCGGAGAAGGCAGCTATGTCGGTCGAACAGACTCAGGCGCTGATTAAGAACGTGGAACGCGGTTACGACTCCAGCGATGCGGTTCTGATGACCACCCGAGGCGGCGACAGTTACGACCGAACCTTTATGGAAGCTTTCATTCGTCCCGGTGATACTGAGGCGGATTGGGTGGCCCGAGATGACACGCCGGCGCTCGATCTAGCTCGGCGGCGAACGGCCGTGAACGGTATATCTATCGTCTGTCGCATTACGCTCAGGATACCGCGCACCTTTCGCGCTTCGTATTGCGAGTGGACGGATTTGGGTCGGTGCAGGTGCCCTATGTCGGAGGCGAATTGCTCACCAAGCTGTTCCAGTTCGAAGGCTCCGAGTTAGAGCTCAATTTCGAAAGCTCAGCGGCCGGGGAGCTGCTCGTCGAGTTACAAGATGCCGACGGTGAACCGATCGAAGGGGTTATAGCGGCAGATTGTGAATTGGTCTTTGGCAACGAAATCAGTCGGGTCGTGCGTTGGAACGGTGGCAAAGAATTGAGTGCACTTGTCGGTCAGGTTGTGCGCATGCGCATCGAGATGAAAGACGCCGATCTTTATTCGTTTCAATTTCGGTAGGATCCGGCTCAGTGTCCGGTATTATGCGCGTTGTAATTTTAGGTTCCGGCACAGGTTCGAATGCGAAGGCGATTCTGCAAGCTCAGCACGAAGGTGCCTTGGGCAAGGCCGAGGTTGTGCAGATTCTCGCGGATAAACCCGAAGCGGGAATTCTTGCGCACGGGCAGACCTTCGGGGTGCCGGCGCAGTATCTGGATCCGGCTCCGTTCAAGACGAAATTGGAAGGAGTGGGGGAAGACCTCTACATCGACACGATTCAGGGGTTGAAAGCGGATTTGGTGGTGTTGGCGGGATTCATGCGGGTGTTGAAACCGAAGTTTATCGATACATTTGCCGGTAAGATCATCAACCTACACCCCAGTCTGTTGCCCAGTTTTCCCGGACTCGATGGCATCGGCCAAGCCTGGCGCTATGGCGTGAAAGTCGCGGGCTGTTCGGTGCATTACGTGACGGCAGAAGTGGATGGAGGTCCAATAGTCGATCAGACGGTGGTGCGAATCGAACCGGATGACACGCTAGTGACCTTCGAAGCCAAGATTCATGCGGCGGAGCATCGGCTGTTGCCCGCAGTGATCGCCCGACTGAGCCAAGAAGGATCGTAATCCGATTATTATTCGGCGCATAAATTGCGGCGAATATGGCGCAATAGATTTAAATGTGCCAAATAAAGGCTTTTTAAGCGGCTAAACGCGTTAAATGCGCCAGTAAAGTAAAATAAACTGGCGCATAACTGAATATTGCGCCATAAAAAAGCCTTAATGCCCAAAGTCATCCACGATAAAGAATATGCGCCACTGTTGGCCGTGATGACGGTTGCGGAGGCAGCGCTGTCGGTGGAGCAAATCGGTCAGCGGCTAGGCGGACAAGTTGCACGGCGCACGCTGCAGCGGCGACTGGCGGAGCTGGTTAAGAAAGGAAAACTCGTGCCCGCAGGGGAGCAACGAGGACGACGTTATCGGTTGAGGTCGGAAGTCGAGCAAAGCCCAGTGATGGTGGTTGCAGAGGAGAGCGTTTCTCCGCCACCCCCGGCATCCGTGATTCCACTGAGTGAATCGGCACGAGAGATTCGCGCCCAAGTGATGCGACCGATGGCGCTGCGCCGTCCGGTCGGCTACAACTCCAAATTTTTGCGAGATTACCAACCCAACGTCACCCGCTACCTGCTCCCCGATCGACGGGAGAAACTGATGGGACTCGGGCAAGTTTCGGCGGGAAAAGGACAGCCGGCGGGAACCCTATTGCGCCAAGTCATGGACCGGCTGCTGATCGACCTCTCCTGGAATTCGAGCCGCTTGGAAGGCAACACCTACTCGCTATTGGAGACGCAACGTCTGTTGGCCATGGGCGAAGGAGCCCCCGGGAAACAGGCGGTGGAAGCACAGATGATTCTCAATCACAAAGCGGCCATCGAACTGTTGGCTGAGCAGGCGACTGAAATTGGATTTAATCGTTACACCCTCTGCAACCTGCACGCGCTATTGGCAGAAGGACTCCTGCCGAACGCGCAAGGTGCCGGACGGCTGCGAGATTGCGCCGTGGCGATTAGCGGTAGTGGGTTTCATCCGCTCGACGGGCCTCAACTGCTGGACGAGCATTTTGCGCTATTTCTGCGTAAAGCGGAAGCGATCGAAAACGCCTTTGAGCAAGCATTTTTTGCCATGGTGCATCTGCCGTATCTGCAACCCTTTGAAGATGTGAACAAACGGGTTTCCCGATTGGCGGCCAACATCCCTCTGGTGCGTCACAATTTGGCGCCGCTCTCGTTCGTCGATGTGCCGCAAGACGATTACGTGCACGCGATTTTTGGCGTCTATGAACTGAATCGCATTGATTACCTGCGAGACGTTTTTGGGTGGGCGTATGAACGCTCGTGCAACCGCTATGGGGCGGTGCGCCAAATCTTGGGCGAGCCCGATCCACTGCGCATGAAATACCGCGCTCAGTTGGGGCGACTCGTTGGTGCCGTGGTGCGCGAACAGAAAAACAAGCAAGTGGCCGCGAGCTGGATCGCGGAGCAAGCGACCCGCGAGGTGGTGATGGCTGACCGTGCCCGCTTCATTGAGCTGGTCGAGACGGAGCTGACCAATCTGCACGAAGGAAACATCGCGCGGTTTCGTCTGCGACCGTCGGAATACTATGTGTGGAAGGCTAAGTGGGAATAGCGCGGCGAAGGTGAGGCGCCGGGTTAGGGCGTGTCTGGGAAAGGCACTAGCCCACTGCTATGCTCTACGAGGGAACGAGAAAAGGCGCGGGGCCGTCGCTGACTTTGGCGGCACCGGCCGCTGGCCCGCCTTGGCCTCGTTCGCCTTGGCCGAGCACCCGTTCTCGCACTCGATGGCCCGGTGACTTTTCCAGACACGCCATCGCTCGATGGAGACACGCGTCCATTAAAATAGATGAACTATCCTGCGCTTGAGTAATGAGCGGGAGCGGCTGAGGTTACTTTTTCCATGAAATTTAAGGTCTTTGTTGATGGGTCCGAGGGGACCACGGGATTGCAGATCCATGAGCGGCTCGCCGGTCGGGCTGAGCTGGAGTTGATTACGATCGACCCAGAGCGGCGCAAAGATCCGGTGGCGAAGGCGGTGTGTTTGAATGCGGCGGATGTGGCGTTTCTTTGTTTGCCCGATGACCCGGCGAGAGAGTCGGTCGCGCTGGTGACTAATCCCAACACGGTGTTGATCGACGCGAGCACGGCGCATCGGACTGATCCAGCCTGGGCGTATGGATTGCCGGAATTGGGGAGTGAGTGGCGGGGGCGCCTGACCACGTCGAATCGCATTGCGAACATTGGGTGTCATGCCGGTGCGTTCATTTTGGCGGTGCAACCGTTGGTCAAAGCGGGGGTGATTCCAGCGGACCAGATGCTGAGTTGCTTTTCGCTCACCGGCTACAGCGGTGGGGGTAAGAAAATGATCGCGCAGTATGAAGCGCTGGATCGGCCCGAATCGTGGCAGAGTCCCCGGCCTTATGCGCTGGGGCTCATGCACAAACATCTCCCGGAGATGCGGCTGCATGCTGGGCTTGAGCAGGCACCGATTTTTTGCCCGGTGGTGGCGTCGTATCGGCAAGGATTATCGGTCACCGTGCCGCTTGCTTTGCCGTGCTTGCCGGGGAGTCCCAAGCTCGCTGATGTCCATGCGGCGTTGGCGGCAGCTTACGCTGGCCAGACCTTTGTTAAAGTCCTCCCGCTGGACGACGATGCGGGTAATCTCGATGGTGGGTTGTTCAATGTGCAGGCGTGCAACGGCACGAACCGCGCTGATGTGTTGGTGACCGGACACGACGAACAGGCGCTCGTGATGGTGCGCGTTGATAATCTCGGCAAAGGCGCGTCGGGTTCGGCGATTCAGTGTATGAATATTCGGCTTGGGTTGCCCGAGGATGCGGGACTCGAAGGCTGAATCGCATGAATGCCAACGATTCAGCTTGGTCCTCCGGTGTTCTGATCGTGGAAGACGAGCCGGCCGATTGCGGATACGTTGGTTTATGCGCTGAGGACCGAAGGTTTTACGCCGGTGCATTGTTTGACAGGGAGGCAAGGAAAAATGGCTCTCGCGGAGCACGCACCCGATCGGGTGATTCTCGATGTGGGACTGCCGGATTGTAACGGGTTTGATTGGTGCAAAGCGTTGCGAACGCACAGCACGGTGCAGGGGCTATTTTTGACCGCGCGAAATTCGGAAATTGATCGCGTGGTCGAGCTGGAAATTGGCGGTGATGATTATGTGGTAAAACCCTTTAGCCCGAGGGAAGTGACATCGCGGGTGCGGGCGATTCTGCGGCGTGGTCTGGTGCGATCGGAAGCAGATGCCGGAGCGAGGGAAACGGAGCAGTCGGACGAATTTTTACGGATCGATGAGGGCACATTTGAAGCAGTCTATTGCGATCAACGAATGGTGCAGACGCGTTATGAATTCCGGCTGTTGAATACGTTGGCAAAGCAGCCGGGGCGGTGCTTTCGCGGGACCCGTTGATGACGGCGAGGGGGGGGAGATCCGGCGGCGAGTTTGGACCGGACGGTGGACGCGCCTGTGAAAACGCTGCGGGCGAAATTACGGGAGGTGAATCCCACCCGAAATCCGATCCAGACTCATCGCGGAGTGGGGTATGCGTGGAGACCGGATGCGTGACTATTCGCACGGCGATTTTTGGCCCGGATGTGATCGCGTCGGCGGTGGGTTTGGCGGTCTTGATGCGGTTTGGTTTGGCGGAAGTGGGACCCCGGTATGTGGGCTCGATTGAGCGCACGATGCAGGATTCGACTCATCTGATTGCGGCCACATTATCGGAAGACCGAGTGGACGACATGGACTCACCGTTTAACGCTTGGGCGAAGAGCGGATTGCGGCTGCGGGTGAAGAGTCTAGCGGGCGAAGTGATCTTTGATTCGCGACCGGGCGATTTGTTGGCGGTGGAGCGGGAGGTAGAGAGCAGACGTTATAAGAGCACGAAGAATCGCATCAGTTGGATGATCGATCGGGCACCCCTTGGTCGATGAAGGCGAGTTGATGGTGATGGCACCGTGGGGATTGAGCGGGGAGGGCGCGGTGCTGTTGTCGCGACCACGGCGGACGGTGAATGCCTTGATATGGTCGGAACGGAAGAAGCTGGCGAAGGGAGCGATGTTGGTGTCGGCGGTGATGGTCTGATGGGGGTGGTGTTTGTCGCGAAAATTAACGGATTCTTTGGAACGATTGGCGAAGTATGCGTCGTCAATTCGAGATGGTAAGCCGGCGACTCCACCGGCGTCGCGAGCGATCGAAATCGCGGCGGTGATTGAGGCGATGGAAGGCATGCGGCAGGCGCTGGCTGGGAAAGCTTACGTGGAGTTTTATACTCAGAATTTAGCGCATGAAGTGAAGGCGCCGCTCTCGGCGATTCGGGCAGCGGCGGAATTGTTGGGCGAAGATATGCCCGCGGCAGATCGGGCTAAGTTTCTCGCTACTCTGCGAAATGAGTCGGAACGCGTGCGACTCGTGGTGGATCGGATGTTGCGGCTGGCCGCGTTGGAATCGCGGATGGAACTGGAAGAGAAGAGGGAGGCGGTACTGGTGGAATTACTCGCCGACGTGGTAGAGACGCATGAAAGTGAAACCAAGAGGAAGGGGCTACGATTGGTGCTAGAAAAGGGGGAGACCGTGTCGGTATCCGGAGACAATTTTCAGTTGCATCAGACGCGGACGAACCTGGTGCAAAACGCGGTGAGTTTTTCCCGGGAAGGAAAAGAACTCCGGCGCAGTTGGATGATGGATGAGGCGAAGGTGGTGGTGCAGGTGGCGGATGAAGGTGCGGGGATTCCAGAGTATGCGATTCCGAGACTGTTTGAGCGGTTTTATTCGCTGCGTCGGCCGGAGACAGGCCGGAAAGGGACGGGGTTGGGGTTAAGTTTTGTGCGGGAGATTGTGACGCTCCACGGGGGAGAAGTTCGGGTGGTGAATCGGGCGAGTGGCGGGGTTTGTGCGAAGGTGGAGCTGCCGCTTAGATCGCCGGCTTAGGGGGGAGAATTCGTTGAGAATTCATGCTCACTTCATGATGACTTCACGCAGCGACCGCACCGTGGAGGCATGAATACTTCCCCTCCTCCTTTACTGTCTGGCCGTTGGCCCATGCGAAATCGTTTTTTGCCCAAGTTGATCGCGATCGGCGCGGTGCTGGTGGTGATGAAGATTCCGCTGTCCACGATTAATTTAAAGCGTGATGAGCGAGCTAATCGACACGCCGAGGCGGTGGCGGAAATTACGGCTGCGTGGGGAGGCACTCAGCGGTTGGTGGGGCCGATTCTGATCGGGCCCTATTCCACGAAGGAGGCACCACACTCGCGGGATGAACTGAGGATGGTGCCGCAGGAGTTGAGAATTGACGGAGAACTTGAGCCCAAGTCGCGGCGCCGGGGGATTTACGAGGCCTGAGTGTATACGGGGAGCCTGAAGCTGAGGGGGCGGTTTGACTGGCAGTCGTTTCCGAGTGATCGCGCGGTGCCGCATTGGAAGGATGCGCGTTTGATGATCAGCGTCACGGATGCGCGAGGATTGAGCGGGGCGCAGGAGCTGCGGTGGCAGGGCGAAGAGGTCGAATTGGCTGCCGGGACTACGGGTGGAGCGTGGGGTAATGGGATGCATGCGGCGGTGCCAGTTGATCTGGAAAAGCTGGGGGATTTTGAGTTAGATTTGTCGCTGGACGGCAGTGGGCTGATGGCGCTGGTGCTTTCGGCGGAAGAGACCGAAGTAAGGTTGTCCTCGCCGTGGGTTTCACCGAGTTTCAAAGGAGCATTTTTACCGAAGAGCCGAGAGATTGATCAGGATGGGTTTTGGGCGAACTGGGTGGTGGGTAAGTTGGGACGAAATCTACCGAGGCACTGGAGTCGATCGACCTCGGAAGATGAAGCGATTGAGGCCCGGCGGAGTGAAATGAATTTTGGCGTGAGTCTAGTGCCGGCGGTGAGTGATTACCTTATGGTCGAACGAGCGATGAAGTATGGGTTGTTGTTCTTCGTCACAATCTTCGGCGGGTTTTTCCTGTTCGAAGTCACGGGGGCGCGATCACTGCACGGGTTGAACTATTTGTTGGTGGGTGGGGCGGTGGGTTTATTCTATCTCGCGCTGCTTTCGTTGTCGGAGTTTTGGGCGTTTGGCTGGGCCTACCTGTTGGCGGCGAGTGCGGCGACGTGGCTGATCCTGCTTTATGCCAAAGCGGTGCTGCGAGACGGGCGAAGTCCGGGCGTGGTCACGGGTGAGTTGGGCGGGATTTTTGGCTACCTCTTTTTGGTGCTGCGAATGGAGGAGCTGTCCCTAGTCGCAGGCACGGTGCTGTTGTTTGTGCTGCTGGGAGCGATCATGGATGCGACGCGCAATCTTGGGGGCAGCAGACGATTACCGCGGAGGGCGAACAATGAAGCGGGTGTATTTACCGAGGTTGCACTGGGCGCTGTTAGGGTTGTTGCCGATGCTGCCGCAGGATCGGGGGCGGCGGGTGATTCGATTGGTTTGGCTCACAACGGAAATGGGTGGACGTTCAGCTATCCTTCAATCCGAGGTGAGACTAAAACGGAAAGGAACGAAATGAAGGCCTCGGAGCGGAATCGAATATTTTCCGATTGGTTGAAATATTGGTCGTGGCGCGGAGTGTTGTTGGCGCTGCCAAGTGGATTATATGCTGGGATGGTCGGTTACGGAAATTTGGTGACAGTGGCGGGAATGGCCGCGGGCATTGGGTTTTGGTTGATCGCTTACGCTTGGGGTTGTTCAAGCGATTGGTTCTACGTTCGAGTTCAATGGGGTCGGTTTTGGCAGCGCTTGAGATGGGTTATGTATGCGAAGATGCTGATGTCGCTAGTGACGGTGATGGGGTTTGTTTTTCAACCGCTAGGGTTGGCCCTCATGCCTGACGTTTAGGCGGGTTTCTTTGCCGTTCACCTCACACGTCTCGTGGGTGGATTCGCGTTCGATTTCCATACCATTCAAGACTTGGGACCGCCGTATGGCTGGACCTTTTTCACTCCGGTCGTGCAAGGCGGGTTACTCACCCTCCTGATTCTGATGTTGGCGGCGGTGGTCGGTAATTTTCCACCATATCGACAACATAAACCTATTGTCAGCGGAGAAGGGGCAACGTCTGCTAGGGGCAATGAGTCTGTGTGAAATCAAAGTGGCCATTTCGGTGGACCAGGTGGATGCGGTGGATGATCTGTTGCTCGAGCGCCAGGACGTGCGCTGGAGTGTGATGCACGATGTGCTGATTCCATCGGCGACGATCGTGGGGCTGTTTGACTCGCAAGAGGAAGCGGAAGCGGAATGGGAGGCGCTGCGGGCAGACGTTACGAGCGCGGGTGAACCGGTTTATGCGGAGATGAAGGACGAAGACTGGAAGGAGAGTTATAAACTTCACTTTAAGCCGTGGCAGTGTGGCCGGTTGCACTGGGTGCCGGTTTGGGAGCGTGAAACGTATGCGTTGCCGGAGGGCGACGTGGCGATTTGGCTCGATCCGGGCATGGCATTTGGGACAGGAAATCACGAAACGACGCGGCTCTGTTGCGAGCGGTTAGTCGAATGGGCGAAGACGGCGAAGGCCGATGCGCGGGTGATCGACGCGGGGTGCGGATCGGGGATTCTGGCGATTTCCGCAGCACGGTTGGGGTTTCGTGGCATTCAGGGGTTCGACAACGATCCCGAGGCGGTGCGAGTGAGTGAAGAAAACGCGCGGCTCAATGTTTTAGCGGATTCGATTCGCTTCTACGAAGGCGACTTGGTCACGGGGTTCTCGGGTAAGCCGGGGGATCTAATCTTGGCGAATATCCTGGGGCATGTGCTGATGCAGTTCGTGCCCGAATTGGTTTCGGCGGTGGCGCCGAGTGGATTGTTGGTTTTGAGCGGTATTTTGGCGACGGACCTAGAAGAAGTTCGCGAAACCTTCGCGTCGGCCGTGCCGACCTGGCGGATCGAAGCGCGCGTGATGGGCGAGTGGGCGGACGTCGCGCTTTGGCGGGTGTGACGACTGAGGGCACACGACGAGTTCAAGTTCCAATTTACTTCAATTTCTAATGAAACTACTCGTTCACAACTAGGAAGAAGAGCTGAGGCGACTCGCCGAATCTGCGTTGGAGATAAAAGTATTGGTAGCGTTCTTAACCGAAGGAGGATTGGGCTGGTTGCCAAACGATGGGGCTGCCTCAATCGAGTTCATTGTAGGCATTGATTTGGGGATCACCACGGTTGGTGCGCTTAAGCTTCTTGATCAGAAAGGGGTGGCTACACGGGTATTTAATGAACGAAGAAAGTTGTTTCACCCAAAGGCATTTTACTTTCGTTCTGAAGATGAGGTGACTCTCATGGCCGGATCGAACAACCTCACAAGTGGCGGAATTGCGAGCAAACACGAGCTGAGTATTGAGATTCAAAGAGATGTGTCGAGTGAGTCTATTTTTGGCGATTTTCTTGGCCATTTCGAATGGCTCAAATCGCATGATTTTTGCCGCTTTACGGACGAACAGTTCTATCTGAACTATCACCCCACGGGCCTGATGACAAAATTGGCTGATAGGCTAGAAAATCAGCACGTTTCAATTTCACGTCCAATTATTGCGTCCGCCGCCTTTGAAAAGGGCACCGAAGTTAAGACGCTTGGTGACTTTTTTAGGCTACTCGCGAAAGCGTTCCCGAAAGTCGAAAGGAGGATGGGAAAAACTGTAAAGACACATCCACTTAAGGTCCTAAATGATGAAAAGTTTTCCCCCCTATTTAAGGACAGTGTTTCAAAGGTCTCGTTTAGGCGACTGAAGGGGCAATCAAAACTTACTATTGGAGGTCAATGGTATCGAATACCAAATATCGTTGCAGTAAATGCGTCCAGAGAACCGTGGGAAAACACCGATAATAGGGGGCGACTGGTATTGCAGATTCATTTTGACCCGGACTTTCGCTCCGTTTTCTTGAGTGTTGTTCTTCAATATAATCGACGTGGATCAAGTGATGCAGGCGAAATGCCGCCTCAGGTCGCGCAGCGTTTTGCGAAACTTCTTGAGCCCGCCAAGGCTTCATCGAACAAGGCACAATTGAATTTGCCCGAGTTTCGCCATTGGAACTACAAAGGGATTATTCTATGGGGGAAGCCGCTTTTGTCCTTCGTTTATGAAATCGATTCGCTTCCCGATGATCAGATTTTACGCACCGATTTGAGGTTCCTCGCTAGAGCCGTAAATGCGTCTTCTATGATCGGATAGGACGGGGAGCGTCGGTATTCTCTCTTGAGGGTTCTTTTTGGCCCGAGCAGCAGTTAGAGTAGGTTCCGGTTTTTGGAACAATTTGGTTTAGGGGAAGCAACTTATCGGGCTGTGCAGATTTGGTTAATTCCCTGTCGATATTTTAGGCTTCCTCTTGTCTCTGAGCTGGGAGGTGGCATGCTCAGCTGTCCCTTACTTTTAGGCCAGCGGTTGATTTACTTCCGCGCGGTCTTTGGCCCCGACTTCGAATTATTACGCAATACACTCATGGATAATCCTCACGACAACGCTTCGGGCGGCAAATGCCCCTTTCCTCATCTTCAGGGCGGTGCCCAGCAACCGACCAGTGCGGGCGCGCGCTCCAGCCGCGATTGGTGGCCTAATCAGTTAAATCTGAAGATTTTGCACCAGAACTCGACGCTGTCCAATCCGACGGATCCAGACTTCGATTACGCGGCGGCATTCAAGACGCTTGATTTGCCGGCAGTGAAAGAAGACCTCTACGCGTTGATGACGGATTCTAAAGACTGGTGGCCGGCTGATTTTGGTCACTACGGTCCGTTTTTTATCCGGATGGCTTGGCATAGTGCCGGCACCTATCGGACCACGGATGGTCGCGGGGGCGCGGGGGCTGGGCAGCAACGATTTGCTCCGCTCAATAGCTGGCCGGATAACACGAATCTGGATAAGGCGCGCCGTCTGCTTTGGCCGATCAAACAAAAATACGGGCAAAAGCTCTCGTGGGCGGATTTGTTCGTTTTGACGGGGAACTGCGCCCTCGAATCCATGGGATTTAAGACGTTTGGTTTTGGCGGTGGTCGAGCCGACGTCTGGGAGCCCGAGGAAGATGTTTACTGGGGCTCGGAGACAGAGTGGTTGGGCGACAAGCGTTACACGGGGGATCGGGAACTCGAAACTCCGTTGGCAGCGGTGCAAATGGGACTGATCTACGTGAATCCGCAAGGGCCAAACGGCAATCCCGACCCGGTGAAATCGGCGGTGGATATTCGGGAAACTTTCGCCCGCATGGCGATGAACGACGAAGAGACGGTGGCTTTGATCGCGGGTGGACACACCTTTGGTAAGACCCACGGGGCGGCGCCGGAGGACCATCTTGGTCGCGAACCTGAGGCGGCCAGTATGGCCGAGCAGGGGCTAGGCTGGTCTAACAGCTTTGGCACCGGCAAGGGGGCCGATACGATCACCAGCGGCATTGAAGTCACTTGGACCACGACGCCCACGAAGTGGAGTAATAACTACTTCGAGAACCTCTTCAATTATGAGTGGGAACTCAGCAAGAGCCCGGCGGGTGCCCACCAGTGGGTAGCTAAAGACGCGGAAGAGACGGTGCCCCATGCGTTTGATGCGACGAAGAAGCAACGGCCGACGATGCTCACGACCGATCTTGCGATGCGCTTCGATCCTGCCTACGAGAAGATCTCGCGCCGCTTCCTCGAGAATCCTGACCAATTTGCCGATGCGTTTGCGCGGGCTTGGTTCAAGCTGATGCATCGCGACATGGGACCGAAGGCGCTCTATCTCGGGCCAGAAGTTCCCGCCGAGGATCTCGTTTGGCAGGATCCAATTCCTGCGGTCGACCACGCGTTGGTTGATGCCGCTGATGTCGCTGACTTGAAGGCTAGGATTCTAGGTTCGGGTCTTTCGATCTCGGAACTCGTTTCAACGGCATGGGCCTCGGCGGCGACATTCCGTGGGTCGGACAAACGCGGTGGTGCCAATGGTGCGCGGATTCGTCTCGCACCGCAAAAGGACTGGGACGCTAACCAACCGGGACGTTTATCGAAAGTGCTGAGCGCGCTTGAAGGTATTCAAAGCGAGTTTAACGCGGCGCAGACCGCTGGTAAAAAGGTGTCACTTGCGGATTTAATCGTCATGGGGGGAGCGGCCGCAGTGGAAGCAGCCGCGAAGAAGGCCGGGAGCGAAGTCGAGGTTCCGTTTGCCCCGGGCCGGACCGACGCTTCTCAGGATCAAACTGATGCGGAATCGTTCGTTCCGCTGGAACCGGAGACCGACGGATTCCGTAATTACGCGAAATCGAAATTCACCATTCCAGTCGAAAAACTGTTGTTGGATCGCGCGCAGCTTCTCACCTTGACGGCTCCAGAAATGACCGTGCTGGTGGGCGGATTACGGGTGCTGAACGCGAATCATGCCAAGTCTCAAAATGGGGTCTTCACCGATCGCCCCGAGACTCTCACCAACGACTTCTTTGTTAATTTGCTTGATATGAGCAACGAGATGAAAGCGACGTCGCCGGCAGAGGACTTGTTCGAAGTGCGTGATCGCGCGACGGGTGATGTTAAATGGTCGGCGACTCGCGTTGATTTGGTTTTCGGGTCCAATTCCCAACTCAGAGCGTTGGCCGAAGTCTATGCCGAGAGCGACTCGCAAGGGAAGTTCGTGAAGGACTTCGTGGCGGCGTGGAACAAGGTGATGAACGCAGATCGCTTCGATCTGGCGTAGTCGTCATCCGAGACTGGTCGGCGGCACCGCCGATCAATTGAAACCTTTGCGGAACCCCACTGCGTTTGTTCGTAGTGGGGTTTCTTTTTCGAGATCTCGGGGTAAGGCCGACCCACGGGAAATGATGCGGCGCGAACGCGTGGGGAGGAGCGTGATTCTATTTGATCGATCGCTGGAATAGTGGAAAACGTAATCCATTGCATGGATGCGCTATCTAACAAACCGAGGAGTGGAGGGTGGCGCGTTTGGGCCGGGATGGTTCTCGCGTTAAATGGGGGAATGCCCGGGGGGGCGCATGAGCCCGGACTCAGTGCCCTAGATGTCCAGGCACGCGACGACGTCGTGCAGTTTCAAATCGATATCGCGTTAGCTGATGTCGTGTCGGGATGGCCTGATGGCGATTTGAATCAAGATGGCGTGTGGTCGCAGAGTGAGTTGACGCTCGGGCGGGACAGGTTGAGCGAGATGATGGCGCAAACGCTGCAGGTTCGCCTGAAGACTACCGCCGTTGGGGTGGTATCAGATTCGCTGGAGTGGGACGAAGATCGAGTGGAGCTTTTGTGGATCGGCCACGGTGAGCGACCCGCACGTGGTTCTTGGGAAATAGAATCCAGCCTCTTCGCCCTCGCGCCGTCGGGGCACCGCCAGTTTACGACGGTGAAGCAGGCAGATGGCACGGTTTTAAGTGAAACATTACTCAGCGCGCGGAGTCCGAAAATGGCGATCAAATGGAGCACTGCGGCGCTTGTCGAATCGACGACGGAATCGGGAGTTTTAACTGAAAATCAAGCCCCACGGTGGGGGCGGGTCGGCACATTTTTTGGCCTTGGAGTGGAGCATATTTTAATCGGATTCGATCACTTGCTGTTTCTCGCAGGATTGTTGGTGGCGTGTCAGCGGGTGAAAGCGATGTTGGGCGTCATCACGAGTTTTACGGTTGCTCATTCAATTACCCTCGGACTGGCGGCGACGGGAGTCGTGGATTTACCCGGAGCCATCGTCGAACCATTGATCGCGGCATCGATCGTGTATGTGGGCATCGAAAACATAGTGAAACGGGGGCGTGAACCGAAGGGGCGCTGGGCACTCACTTTCACGTTCGGCTTGATTCATGGATTTGGTTTCGCGGGGGTTTTGAGAGAGCTTGGAATCGGGAGTGGTCCGGAAGTCGTGCCAGCTTTATTAGGTTTTAATTTGGGCGTCGAAGTTGGCCAATGCCTGGCGGCGCTCGCGGTTTTTCCGCTTTTACTGTGGGCGCGAAAACAACCAAAATTTGAACCGCGCGGCCCCGTGATAATCTCGATCTTGATTTCCCTCATGGGGGCCTTCTGGTTGGTTGAACGCACGTTTTGGTCGGGCTGAGAAGATAGGTCGGCTTTTTTCCCCTTCATTCAGGACCAGCTTAATTTTCTCATGCGAAATGGGTTTAATCTCCCGGAGTAGGCTCCGACTTGGAATTGCTCCTAGGAGCAGGGCCTGGCACGCGATGGTAAGGGAGAGTTTACTGGTGTGCCTGCGCGGATTATCGCCGGCAAATAGGCTCTCCGACGTATTGGGTATGGGTCACCACGCATGGTCAGTTGGCATTGATTTGAGAAAAGACTCCGGGATCGGCTCCGGAAAGGCGTTAATAAATGCAAATTGTTTTAAATTATAAAATATTGATAGTGAGTCACTAGCATAGTAAATGGCGATATTTTCATGAAATAACCTAGATCTAGATCAAATAAATTTACGTAATAGGGGTTGATGCAAAAAAATTTCAATAAGCTGGGGCGTTATTTTATCGGACTGATGTTCGCCGCGGTCGCGTCGGTTGCGACCGCTGAGATTTCGGCGCGCAAACTGGTGATGTTGGATCCCGGTGAGACGGGGCAAGTGGCTGATCGCATCCGGGCCCACCAGGCTGAGATTCGGAATGAAACCCATCATCCCGCTGAGGTTTTTACGGCGATGGGCTGGGCCTACGTCGAATTGAGTCGGGAGACCGCGGACGCGGGTTATTTTAGTTTAGCCGCGCTTTGTGCGGAGGCCGCTGAGGGGGAAGTAGCGGGGGATATGGCGGCTAAGTTGTTACAAGGACACGCTTGGATTCAGATGCATCGATTTGCTGAGGTGGAAGATTTGGCGCGAATCTTGGTGAGAGAACGGGGGGCTCCGCGAGACTATGCTTTGTTGGCAGATGCCTTGATGGAGCAGGGGAAATTGGCCGAGGCAGTCGAGGCCTGTCAGATTGTGGTGGATCGGATGCCTGGCGTCGAAGCTTACGCTCGGATTGCCCAACTCCGCTGGATGCATGGCGATGCCGCCGGAGCGATTGAAAGTATGGGATGGGCCGTTAAGGCCGCTGGAAATACAAGATCGGAAATTCAGGCGTGGACATTGTCACGTTGGGGAAAATTACACTTGGAAGGGGGCGATTTGGAATCTGCGACCGCAGTGGCGGGCAATCTCACGACACGATGGCCGGATTATGCGGCGGGTTGGTTGTTGCAAGGTCGCGTCGCCTTAGCGGGGGAAAACGTCGAAGCTGCGCTGCAGGCGACGGCGATAGCGGTGCAATTGAATCCTCTCCCTGAATACGTGTGGTGGCGAAGCGAGGCATTGAGGGCAGCGGGGCTGAGCAGTGCCGCTCGGGAGTTGGAAACTCGGCTGGAGGAAAAAGGAATTTTCGAAGATCCGCGAACGGTCGCTCTCTTCTTGGCCACGTCGAGGCGGGCGGGAGCGCGAGCAGTCGGGCTGGCCGAGCGCGAAATTCAGGAGAGAGCCGATGCGTTGACCTATGATGCCTTGGCTTGGGCGCGCTGGGGGGCGGGCGATTTTGCAGGCGCTACCGTCGCGATTAACACGGCCCTCGAAACCGGACTTCGCGACGCGAGAGTGTGGTTACACGCCGGGGTGATTGCCGCGGCGAACGGCGACTCGCGCCAAGCGGATCACTACCTGCGGAAGGCGCAAGAATTGGCGCCGGCGCTGATGCCGAGCGAGCGCGAAATCCTGCGAACGACGCAGCGTGACCTCCAACCATAATCTCATTTTTTCTGCCTAAAACCCTAAAAATATCAAATATGAAAACTAACCCTCTAGGAGCTGTTCACTAATTCGGCGAGTAGATCGTTAAGTACTGTACTTTGCAATAAGGCTATGTCCTAGAATAGGGATGGAAGAAAACACAGTGCGCAGATGGATATCGGATGAATGCTGGGCGGTC